>Ga0315312_1000203_pt1 | contig 90108 bp, 91 predicted proteins | sample TDP7_MG_FD_203629 | JGI IMG/M metagenome (GOLD analysis project Ga0315312, IMG submission 203629) | Freshwater sediment microbial communities from Lake Towuti, South Sulawesi, Indonesia - TDP7 | ecosystem: Environmental > Aquatic > Freshwater > Lake > Sediment | place: Indonesia: South Sulawesi...
TTTGCACAAAATTCGGTGAAGCCCTAAAATTTAAAAATAAAGAAAATTCAGACGCATTGACACTACTAAATCTTAGTGGTAATATAATCGGCAGTAGTGACTGGAAGAAGCGATCTTTGAAGGGAGGAAGTTCATGAATAGATATCAGAAAAGCGTAGATAGAGCTTCGCGCCAAATGCTGGAGCAGGCAGAGAAACAGGGTCACTTTACCACATGGGATCGCTATCAAAAGATGCAACCTCAATGTGGATTCGGTCAGCTGGGGATATGCTGTCGTATATGCCATATGGGTCCCTGTCGGATTGATCCCTTTGAAAGAGGTCCGCAAACGGGTGTTTGCGGGGCTAATGCTGATACTATTGTAGCCCGAAATTTGGGAAGAATGATTGCTGCGGGAGCAGCTGCTCATTCTGATCATGGTCGAGATGTGGCTCACACTCTTCTCCTCACTGCCCAGAATAGGAGTAGTGGTTATACTATTCGAGATGTCTATAAGCTACGGAGAGTAGCAGCAGAATACGGAATTGCTGTGGATCAAAAAAATGATCTGGAAATTGCCCGGGAATTAGCTGAGAAGGTATTGCAGGAATTTGGTAAGCAGGAAGGAGAATTAAGATTTGTTAGCCGAGCTCCCAAAAATCAGCAGGAAATCTGGCGTAAGTGGAATATAACTCCTCGTGGAGCCGACCGGGAAGTGGTAGAAATGATGCACCGAACTCATATGGGGGTAGATCACGATTATAAGAACATTCTTATGCACGGTCTACGCACTGCCCTCAGCGATGGATGGGGAGGATCTATGATTGCCACGGAACTAAGTGACATCCTTATGGGTTCCCCGCAGCCAATTACGTCCCAGGTAAATTTGGGAGTTTTAAAAGAAGATGAAGTAAATGTGATCGTGCATGGGCATGAACCCACGCTCTCCGATGTTATTGTTCAAGCCAGTCGTGATCCGGAATTGTTAAGTCTGGCCCGTCAGACTGGAGCTCACGGAATAAATATTGCTGGTATATGCTGTACGGCAAATGAAATTCTCATGCGGCACGGAATTCCAGTAGCAGGAAACTTTCTGCAACAGGAATTAGCAATTTTGACCGGAGTAGTAGAAGTAATGCTGGTGGATGTTCAGTGTATCATGCCATCTTTAGCCAGTCTTGCTCAGTGTTTCCACACCCAGTTAATAACCACTTCTCCCAAAGCAAAATTTCCTGAAGTTACTTATATTGAATTCAAAGAAGAAAAGGCTTTGGAAATAGCCAAAGAAATACTACGCCGGGCAATTGAAAATTTTAAAAACCGGAAAACTGATAATTGCTTTATTCCTGATACACACTCTGACCTTGTGGCAGGGTTTACTGCAGAAGTTGTTCATCGAATTCTGGGTGGGAGATATCGTGCTACCTATCGCCCTCTTAATGACGGTATTATAGCAGGAAGAATCAGAGGAGTAGCGGGAGTAGTGGGTTGCAATAATCCTAATATTACTCAAGATTACGGACATACGGAGATGGTAAAAGAATTGCTCCGGCATGATGTTCTCGTAGTTGCTACTGGTTGTTCCGCCATTGCCAATGCTAAAGCAGGGTTTCTGAGACCGCAAGCCGCTTTTGAATATGCTGGTAAAGGACTGCAAGAAATTTGTGAAGCGGTGGGTATTCCTCCTGTTTTGCATGTGGGATCCTGTGTAGATAACAGTCGTATACTTATTGCCTGTTGTGAAATGGTAAGGGAAGGGGGCATTGGAGAAGACCTAAGTCAACTTCCGGTTGCCGGAGCAGCACCCGAATGGATGTCAGAGAAAGCCATCACCATTGGGTTTTACTTGGTAGCTTCCGGATTCTTTATTATCTTTGGTACCCCTCATCCGGTTCTTGGTAGTCGCCGGGTGACAAAATTTATATGTGAGGAACTGGAAGCCATGGTGGGAGGAAGATTTACCTTTGAACCGGATCCTATTAAAGCCGCCCGACTGATGATCCAACATATTAATGAAAAGAGGGAAGCTTTACATCTAAAATCAGTTATGTATGAACCAATAGCGGCGCCGGAAAAAGTGACCGTTCGGTAAGTTCCAAGATATATATTAATGAATAAAGGAAGGTATAAATGGAGGCGAGAGAAAAATTAGAAGTTCTGGGAAGGGCAGCACAATATGATATCTGTTTCTATAACTGCGGATCTCCCAGCCGGGGCAGGAGTGTATCCGGAAAGTGGATCTATCCGGCTATACATCCTAATGGCCGCACCGTTAAATTACTAAAGGTCCTACTAACCAATTTCTGCGAGAAAAACTGTTTTTACTGCGTGAATCGGCGTAATCGTGATTTTCCACGGGTGAGTTTCACTCCCGAAGAACTGGCGAAAATATTCGTTTACTATTATCAGCACCGGCTGGCGGAAGGACTTTTTCTGAGTTCCGCTATTAGTGTAAATACCGTTACTACTATGGAAAAAATGCTGAAAACGGTGGAAATTCTACGCTATAATTATCGATTTCCCGGTTATATCCACTTGAAAATATTGCCGGGAGCAGGTTATGATTATGTTTCCCGGGCAGTAGAGCTGGCCAGCAGGGTCTCATTAAATTTGGAAGCTCCTAACGCCCACCGATTGCAGCGCATCTGTCCGGAAAAAAGGTATTATGAAGATCTACTCTTACGGTTAAAATGGGCAAATACATTGAGGAATTCTCCCCAGATTTTGCCGGCGGGAATTACTACCCAGCTAGTGGTAGGAGCGGCAGGGGAAAACGACCAGGAAATACTTACCACTACCTATCAACTTTACCAGGAAATTGATCTTAGCCGGACTTACTTCAGCGCTTTCCAGCCGGTAGAAAATACTCCATTAGAAAATCTCCCTCCTGTTTCTCCAGTCAGAGAGCATCGTCTTTATCAGGTAGATTATCTTTTCCGTAAATACGGTTTTCGCCTAGAAGAGATTTTTTTTGACCGCCAAGGAAATCTTCCTCATGAACAAGACCCCAAAATGGTCTGGGCTCTCAACCATCCGGAAAGATTTCCCGTCGAGTTAAATCTTGCCGAAAGGGAAGAATTGCTTAGGATCCCCGGTATTGGACCTGTTACTGCTTCCCGGATCTTACGTTTAAGACGGGAAAGAAGTATAAATTCCCTGGAACAGTTACAAAAGATCAGAGTAGTCGTTAAACGAGCAGCCCCTTTTGTACTTATCAATGGACATCCTCCGGTTAGTCGAGAATGGGGACAGTTAATTTTTCCTTTCCATCAGACAAAAGTTTATCCTTTGGCGGCGACGGGGTAATCATATTATGGGAGAATTTTACGGGGAACGGATCGAAGTAAATTATAACCAGATTCCCGGGATGAAATTACCACAATCTTTTGTCTGGCGAGGGAAAAACTATCGTATTGAGAAAATTATCGATACCTGGAGCGATCATGGATTCGGAAGTTTAGGCTCTCGTCCCAAATGGTGGCTTCGTCGTCACCGTAATTATTATCGAGTGGCCACTTCTGAGGGAGAAATATTTGAAATTTATTATGACCGGGGAGCCAAAGAAAAATGTTGGGTTATTTATCAGAAGATTTCGCTCTCCGAGCTCAAACCTGCCATCTCCAAACCAGGTCCTCCCTCCCGTTGGTGGTGAATTCTTAGGAGGGAGTGAAAATTTGCCAGAATTACCAGAAGTAGAAACCATAAGATGGGAACTGGGAAAGAAAATTTTGAATAAAAGGATTTTTCGGGTGGAAATTTTTCCCGATTCTCGGGGAATTCGTTTTTTAGGATCCTATTCGCCCGCAGACTTCCAGCAGAAGCTTACGGGAAGAACTATAAAAGATGTAAGAAGAAGAGGGAAATATTTACTTTTTTCTTTTGATTCTGAAAGTATTCTGGCTATTCATCTGGGGATGACTGGCAAATTACTTTACCGGCCTGCGGATACTCCTGCCGACAAATTTGTACGTATGAAATTTGTGCTGAGTAATGGTTATGAAATAAGATTTGCTGATCCTCGAAAATTTGGAAAAATGTTTATAATCTCTCCTACCGACGATAAATTAATGGAGTCTCTCGGTCCCGAACCCCTTTCCCCCAGTTTTACCGTGGATTATTTGCAAAAAGTTTTATCCCGGCATAGGAAAAAAATTAAAGAAGTTTTGCTGGATCAAAAAATAATTGCCGGGATCGGCAATATTTACAGTGATGAAATTCTTTTTCGAGCTAAAATTCATCCTGAAAGATCGGCTTGTTCGCTTTTGCAAGAAGAAATTTTTCTTTTGTTCTCCGCGATGCAAGAAATTCTTCGGGCCGCTATTGTAGCGCGGGGAACTACTGCGGGGGATCGTCAATATTTAAATACCACGGGAAAACCAGGAAAATTTCAGTATCGCTTACAGGTCTATCAGCGTCGCGGTCAGGAATGTCTTCGTTGTGGAAGAGTTATTGTTTCCAAAAAGTTTGGTGGACGCTCAGGATATTTCTGTCCCCAATGTCAAGTATGATTAATTAGAAAATAAGGAGAAGCATTAAATTGAAAGCCGCAATCTATGAAGGTCCCGGGAAAATGGAAATTCGGGAAGTGTCGGTACCGACTTTTAGAGAAAGCGAAATACTTTTAAAGGTGAATGCCTGCGCCATATGCGGAACCGACATGCGGATTTTTGAGCACGGCCAGAAAAATGTAGTACCCCCTCAAATCATTGGGCATGAAATCGCTGGAGAAATTGCTGCGCTGGGTGAAAAAGTAGAAGGCTATCAAATTGGTGATAGCGCAATTGTAGTCACCCCGGTAGGGTGTGGTCGTTGTGATTACTGTAGACGAGGCATTCATAATCTATGCCCGAATTTAAAAGCAATGGGCTATTACTATCCAGGTGGATTTGCCCAGTATATGGTGGTTCCAGCAGAAGCAGTAAACCAGGGTAATGTTATTACTTTCACTCCCGATCTATCCTATGAAGAAGCCACACTGGCAGAACCCCTTTCTTGCTGTATTAACGGTCAGGAATATCTAAATATTCAGATAGGAGATACCATAGTAGTAATTGGTGCCGGGCCTATTGGATGTATGCACGCGGAATTATCCAAAAGTCAGGGGGCTACCCGAGTCATCCTGGCGGATGTCTCTGATACCCGATTAGAACTTGCCCGTCGGTTTTCCGCGGATTTTCTGGTAAATAATGCCCGTGATGATTTAGTAGCCAAAGTTCGAGAATTAACCGCTGGAAGAGGAACAGAGGTAGTAATTGTCGCCTGTGGAGCTAACTCCGCTCAGGAACAGGCATTGCAATTAGCGGCTCCCCAGGCCCGAATCAGCTTCTTCGCAGGATTGCCGAAAGATAATCCCTATATTAGATTAGACAGTAATGTTCTTCACTATAAAGAAATTTCGATCTATGGCGCTTTTGCTTCTCATGCTTCTCAATATGTAAAAGCTCTGGCCCTCATTGCTGCTCATAAAGTGCCCGCCCGCAAAATTATTACTCATACCTTTCCTCTTGGACGGATAGTGGAAGCTATAAAATTAGCCAAAAGCGGAGAAGGTTTGAAAGTGGTAATTCAACCCTGGGTAGAAGGATAAATGGGTGGTGAGAGTAGTGCGTTTGCAGGATAAAATAAGCATTGTAACCGGAGCTGGACAGGGCATTGGAAAAGGGATTGCTCTCCGCCTGGCAAAGGAAGGATGTCACGTAGTGGTGGCAGAATTAAATCCTGACACTGCGGAAAAGACCGCTGCCGAAATTCGACAGCAGAGACGGGAATCTTTGGCTATTCTTACTGATGTAACCAACCGTTCCAGTGTAGGAAAAATGGTAGAAGCCACCATTGCTAAATTTGGTCGGATAGATATTCTGGTTAATAATGCGGGAATTATTAAAGCCCAGTTTTTCCTGGACGTGGATGAAGATGTCTGGCGAAAGATTATCGAGGTTAATTTAACAGGGGTATTTCTTTGCTCCCAGGCAGTGGCCCGATATATGGTAAAGCAACTTTACGGTAAAATTATCAATATTAATTCCAAATCTGGTAAAAAGGGAGGGTTGTGGCTAGGGGCTTACTGTGCTTCTAAATTTGGAGTTATTGGGTTGACTCAAAGCATGGCTCTGGATCTGGCTCCTTATGGAATCAATGTTAATGCTATATGTCCGGGAAATGTTTTTGAAACACCAATGTGGGACCAACTGGATAAAGAATACTCTATTAAGTTAGGAGTCCCTCCCGAACAAGTGCGAGCTAAGTATCTGGAAAAAGTACCCTTAGGTCGAGAATGTCGAATAGAAGATGTTGCTAATGTAGTAGTTTTTCTTGCTTCCGAAGAAGCAAGTTATATGACCGGTCAAGCGATTAATGTAACTGGTGGACAAGACATGAGATAATAAATAAGGAGGTAGCGAATGGTGCAACTTAAACTGGGAATAGATCTTTCTTTTGCTAGAAAAAGATGGCCCCTGCCCGGTCAGTGGGCTGAAATAGTACAAAATCAACTAGGACTGAAATACATAGAATTCTGCTCCGATCTGTTAGATCCAATTTTTATTTCGGAACCAACTCGTTCCCGACTGGCGCAGGAAGTAAAAGATGAAATAGAAAAACGTGGTCTGGTGGTGCATAATTTTTACACCGGCTTGATTCCTCACTGCCTTAACCTTCTCTCTCATCCCGATATGGGAGCCCGTAGAGACGGATTGCGTTGGTGTGAGGAAGCTGCTTATCTAGCGGCTCGGATAGGTGCTACGGGACTGGGTGGTCATTTTGATCATATGGCTTATGCTGACTGGACTGACAATCACCACTATCAATTTATGGTGGAAAATTTAATACAATCCATGCAGCATCTTAGCCGGATTTCTCGCGTACAGGGATTAAAATTTTTACTCTGGGAGCAAATGTACACCCCTAATGAAATACCTTATACTCTTGACCAAACTCAAGAAATTTACGAACGGGTAAATAAAATGGCAAGCGTGCCTGTTTACATTACCGTGGATGTAGGACATGCTTGCTGTCAGAGATACGCCCACCGAAAAGAAGATCGGGATCCCTATTTCTGGTTGAAAAAATTTGCTCCTATATCTCCAGTAATTCATATACAACAAACTGATGATCAGGCAAGTCATCATTGGCCCTTCACCCCCGAATATAATTCCCGGGGAACAATCAAGGCAGAAAAAGTCCTGGAAGCCATTGAAGCTTCGGGGTCCCGAGAGAATTATTTAATGTTAGAAATCTTTCACCCCTTGGCAGTCAATGAGCAGAAACTAATTGATGATTTAAAGATTTCGGTGGAATACTGGCGAAAATATGTCACCAAGTAGATTTGACTGGGAGGTAAACTTTGATGAAACCAGACCGTATCCGTGAGGAACTGGTTTCCGTTGGTAGAAAAATTATCGAAAGAAATCTGGTAGTAGGGGCGGGAGGAAATATTAGTGCTCGTTTCCAAAATTTAATTTATGTTAAACCCAGCGGATATGCCTTTGATGAACTTAATCCGGAAGATTATATCGGAGTGGACATTAATACCGGGAAAGTGATAGATGGGGATAAACGCCCTTCTTGCGAAATTCATATGCACCTGGCCTGTTACCGGATACGTCCGGATATTCAAGCAGTGGTCCACACCCATCCTCCTCTGGCTACGGGAGTAATTAATGGTGGCGGGAGAATAGAACCTGCTTCTCCTGACTTCGTGGCTTTTGTGGGTCGAGTTCCATTAATTGATTTTATTCTACCAGGAGGAGAGGAACTGGCTAAACGAGTGGCGGAAGTAATAAAAAACCATCAAGCAGTCCTGATGATCAATCATGGCTGCGTAACGGTAGGAAACAATTTGCGGGAAGCATTTTATCGTACCTTACTAATCGAGGAAACGGCGCGAAGTCTTCTTGCTTCATTAATTGTGGGTAAGCATCCGCGGGTACTTTCCGAAGAAGAAATCCAAGGGATTGAAAATCTCGAAGCGGAAACCTATCGGAAAAAATTACTTCAGAAAACCGGTAGGCAGAGGGATTAAAAATGGCCCTCATGGGATTAGATATCGGGACTACCGGATGTAAAGCAATAATTTTTGATGTAGAAGGCGGAATTTTGTCTCAGGCTTATTGTGAATATCCGTTACTTCATCCTCAGCCGGAATGGCAGGAACTAGATGCGGAAGTAGTGTGGCAGGCTACCTGCCAAGTTATCCAAGAAGCCGTGAGTAAAAATTCTGGTCCTCCGGTAAAGGCCCTTTCCGTATCCGCTCAAGGAGAAGCCGTTACCCCACTATCTTCCCGAGGAGAAATCTTAGATCATAGCATTGTTACTTTTGACCCTCGAACAATCTCCCTTGCTCAGTGGTGGGATCGGATGTTAGGAAAGGAAAAAATATTTGAAATCACCGGTATGCCTCTCCACGGGATGTATACTATAAATAAAATCATGTGGTGGAGAGAAAACCGGCCCCAGATATTTAACAAAGCCTGGAAATTTCTTTGTTACGAAGATTTTATTTTTTATAAGATGGGTTTACCCCCTACTATTGATTATTCTCTTGCCGCTCGAACTATGGCTTTTGATATTCAGCAAAAGAAATGGTCCTCCCGGATTTTAGAAATGGCAGGAATTAGTGAAGATCAGTTAGCGGTAGTAAAACCCTCCGGGGAAATTGTAGGAGAAATTGGCTATCGGCAGGCAAAATCTCTCGGTTTGTCGCCAGGAGTGCTAGCAGTAACCGGAGGGCATGATCAACCCGCCGGTGCCTTAGGGGCGGGAATTATCCGCGAAGGTATAGCTATGGACGCAACCGGGACTGTGGAATGCATTGCTCCTGCTTTTCGTCATCCGGTACTTAACCCGAAAATGCTATCCGGCAATTTTTGTTGCTATCCCCACGTGGTTAAAGATATGTATGTGACTCTGGCTTTTAATTTTACTGGGGGCTCCCTGCTTCGTTGGTATCGAGATACGCTCTCCGATGAAGAACAGGAAGAAGCCTGCCGTCAAAAGAAGGATGTTTACCAGGTGATCATCGAAAATGCTTCCTCTAACCCCACTTCAATTTTTGTACTCCCGCATTTTACCACTACCGGAACTCCGTGGCTGGATATTCATTCTAAAGGGGCTATTCTCGGTTTAACATTGAATAATCGGAAGTCGGAGATTATCCGGGCTCTGCTGGAAGGAATCACCTACGAAATGAAATTAAATCTTCAGGCTTTGCAGAATGCGGGAATAAATGTTGAGGAAATTAAAGCCATTGGTGGAGGTGCTAAATCTTCCTTCTGGCTTCAATTGAAAGCTGATATGTGGAACAAAAAGGTAATTTCACTAAATGTTTCAGAAGCTGCCTGCTTGGGAGTAGCAATACTGGCAGGAGTGGCCGCAGGTCTTTATTCCTCAGTGCCAGAAGCAGTGGAACGTCTGGTGAAAGTGAAAAACACTTATTTTCCGCATGGGGAAATAAACAAATTATACGAGAAGAAATTTGAAATTTACCAGAAAATTTATCCCACACTTTCATCTTTAAATCGTATTCTTTGACGGAGAGAATTTCCTAAAGTGGACATAAGTGTAGAAAAAGTTACCAAAATTCTTTCCCGGGATGAAGTTCAGAATGCAATTATTCGGTTAAGCCGCCATCACAATAGTGACGCTCTCCTTGCTCTGGTGGGTAAAAAAATTCTAAATGAATGTTCCCTGGAAATAAAAGATGGAGAAACTATGGTGGTTATAGGTCCCACTGGTTGTGGTAAAACTACCCTTTTAAGAATCGTTGCTGGTTTGGAATTACGCTACCAAGGAAACGTTTTTTTTGGAGAAACAAATGTTAATCAGTTACCTGCCAAAGACCGGGGAGTGGGAATAGTTTTCCAAAACTATGCTCTTTATCCTCATATGAAATCTCGAGAGAATCTCGCCTTTTATTTCCGACTGCGAAGGAGACCGGAACCAGAAATTGACGAAAAAATTGCCTTTACTGCAAAAACCCTGGGAGTGGGATTCGAACTTCTATTAGACCGGAAGCCGCGGGCTCTTTCTGGAGGTGAGCAGCAAAGAGTAGCATTAGGACGATGTATAATAAGAGATCCTAAATTATTTTTGCTGGATGAACCCCTTTCTAATTTGGATGCCAAGTTGCGAGTTCAAACACGGGCAGATTTGAAAAGGTTACTTAAAAAATACCAGGTTACCACTCTTTACGTAACCCATGACCAAACCGAAGCTGCGGCCCTGGGAGACCGAATTGCGGTGATGCGGGAGGGCCGAATCGAGCAGGTGGGGACCTACGAAGAAATATTAGATTTCCCCCGGAATTTATTTGTAGCGAGTTTCGTAGGATTTCCACCTATGAATTTCTGGGAGGCGAAATTAAAAGGAAATTTTATAGAAGCGAAAGAGGTTACTCTATCACTTCCGCCCTTCAAAGTAGACAAACTGTCTGTTACCTCTGAGGAGTTGGTAGTGGGAATAAGACCAGCTGATATAAATATTGTTCCACCCGAGATGAAACCGCTGGTGTCAGGAGAGATTGAACTAGCCGAACCTCTTCCTTCCCAAAGGGCGATTCTTCTACATTTGCGGATCGGCAGCCTTCCTCTGGTTGTGCGGGCTGATTGGAATAAATTTTTTTATCGTGGGCGTGAGGTGGGAATTAATATCCCACCCGAAAAAATTTATTTGTTCGAAAAAACTACGGGCGAAACCCTGATTTATAAAGGATAGATATTACCTATGCCCAGTTTAATCTGGCAAGCATTTCGGGGAATTCATTGGCGGGATTTTCTGGATATTATTCTGGTCAGTTATGTTCTGTATAGAGTTCTCCTTTTTCTGCGGGGAACCCGGGCGGAACAAGTAGCGAGGGGACTTGTTGTTTTAATTGTAGCCTCTTTCATCTCTCGCTGGGCAGGATTAACCACGGTAGACTGGATACTTCGTAACTTCTGGGCAGTATGGTTAATGGTAATTATAATTATTTTTCAGCCCGAACTCCGTCGGGCTCTTGCCCAGTTAGGGCAGAGTCGGTTCCTAGGTGCTCTTTTAAAAAGTGAGGAGCGAGTGGTAAAAGAAATTATAGAATCAGTAGGAATACTGGCTAAAAAAAGAATTGGTGCCTTGATTGCTTTGGAAAGGGAGAGCAGTGTTCGGGAATTTATAGAAGCAGGAACTCGTATAGATTCGGAAGTGAGTGCCGAGTTGCTCAATGCTATTTTTATGCCCAATTCTCCTTTGCATGATGGTGCGGTAATCATTCGTGAGCGCCGCGTAGCTTATGCCGGCTGCTTTCTGCCATTATCGCAAAATACTCGTTTGAGTAAAAAATTAGGTACACGTCACCGGGCTGCCATCGGTCTGAGTGAAGAGACCGATGCTTTAGTGATTGTAGTTTCCGAGGAAACGGGAGAAATTTCTCTGGCAATGGCGGGAGTTCTTACTCCTAACCTCACTTTAGAAAAGGTTGAAGAATTACTGAATCGTTACGGGCCCTGGACGCGTCGGGAGAGCTCTCTTCTTTTTCATAAAAAACACTGATGATACTGGTGCCGCTTAAAATTATAAAAAAGTGGCTTCGTAATAATTGGAATATTAAAATTCTGGCTTTCGTTCTGGCGTTGGTATTATGGCTTTATGTTCGAGGAGAGCAGGAAGCAGAAGTTATTTTCAGTGTTCCTCTTCAGTTTATAAATCTTCCTACGCAGTATGTTTTGATTTATAAATCCAGCGATAATATTTCCCTAGCTATCCGGGCACGGCAAAATGTTATTATGGGGCTTTCTGTGGATCAATTTCGTATAGAATGCGATTTGAAGAATGCCCGTTTGGGAGAGAATCGCTATTCTATCAGCTCGGAAAAGATAATATTGCCTTCGGGAGTTCGGCTAGTTGGTATTAATCCTCCCTCTGTTAAAGTAAAACTTGAATTACGGAGGTAAAAATTGATCCCTCGTAGATTATTTGGAACCGATGGAATCCGAGGAGTAGCCAATCGCGAGCCACTTATACCGGAGATGGTATTCCAACTGGGTCGGGCTGCTGCTTATTTCTGGAGGCATTCGGCAAAGGAGAAAGTTCAGGTTTTAATAGGTAGAGATACCCGCCTTTCTGGAGATATGCTGGAAAATGCTTTAATTACTGGGGTTTGTTCGACAGGGGTAGATGTTTTGCGAGTGGGAATATTGCCCACACCCGCTATTGCTTATCTTACTCGTCAGATGGGAGTAGATGCCGGCATTGTCATTTCTGCTTCGCATAATCCATTTGAAGATAACGGCATTAAGTTGATTTCTCGAGAAGGATTTAAACTTCCCGATGAGAAGGAAAAGGAAATTGAAGATATCCTTTTTAGTGGAGAAGCCCAATCTTTCCGTCCGGTAGGTTCTCAGTTAGGACGGGTTATTCAGTTTCCTCAAGCCGTCGATCTTTATCAGGAATTTCTTCTGCAAATCGTCTCTACCATAGCCTGCGGAATTTCTTTTTCAGGATGGAAGATAGTAGTAGATTGTGCTCACGGAGCTGTTTTTCAGATAGTCCCCCGGATTTTGAAACAACTGGGAGCGGAAGTGGTGAGTATCAACGATGAACCCGATGGAACCAATATCAATCAAAATTGTGGTTCCCTTCATCCCGAAGTTATACAGCAGATAGTTCAGGAGAAAGGAGCCCGAGTGGGTCTGTCTTTCGATGGTGATGGGGACCGAGTAATTCTGGCAGATGAAAGAGGAGAAATTGTTACCGGAGATCATGTGCTCGGTATTTGTGCTGGTTATTTAAAATCTGCCGGCAAACTGCCGAATAATCTGGTGGTAGGTACGGTGATGAGTAATCTTGGGCTGGAGCGATATTTAAAAACCAAGGGAATTTCACTTTTAAGAACACCGGTTGGCGATCGTTATGTCATCGAAGAAATGCGGAAAAGAAATGCTCTCTTGGGAGGAGAGCCATCGGGGCACATTATATTTTTAGACCACCATACTACTGGAGATGGTATTCTTACTTCTCTGCAGATTTTGTCCCTCATGCAGCAAACTGGTCAGTATCTTTCTGCGCTCACCCAAGGGATTTCCTGTTTACCCCAGATTCTATTGAATGTAAAAGTCAAACACCAGGAAGATCTCTCTCGCTATGCAGAAATTCAGAAAATTATCCGCCAGGTAGAGGAGCAACTTCAAGGAAAAGGACGTCTTTTAATTCGTTATTCCGGCACCGAACCTTTAGTCAGGATAATGGTGGAAGGGGAAGATTCTCAGCAAATTAATCTTTATGCACGCGAAATCGCCCGGGTGATTGAAAATATATCGGGATAAATCAGAAAAGATGCCATCTTCTTCTCGCTCGGGGAGGGGAAAGAATTTCCATTAGTATAATTCCTTCCCGGAGTTTGTCAGAGTCGATTTCCCAGCCGGTTGGTAATTCTTCGATCTCCAATGGAGCTGTTTCCAGTTTCTTAACCATCCGCATTTCCTTTTTTCTGGTAGTAAGTAGTGGCTTTTTCTCCACTGAGATTTTCTGTTCCGGAAGAATTTTCTCTTCCGGAACCGTTTCCGTTCGCATCGGAGTGGGCGGCTTCTGACGCTTCCTTTTTAGTAACTCGCTGAGTAAAGAGATTAGGAATAAAAAAATAATAAAGAGACTAAAAATTAAATTTCCCATTATTTCTGCTCTGGTTTTGGCGGCGGTGCACCAATAGATTCCCGCATCTGAGTATCAGCCTGGATATTCCGCAAAGAGTAATAGTCCATGATTCCCAGACGTCCTTTACGGAAGGCTTCCGCAATTGCTATAGGAACTTCCGCTTCCGCTTCCACCACTCGGGCACGCATTTCCTGAGTTCGGGCGCGCATTTCTTGTTCCAGAGCGACCGCCAATGCCCGACGTTCTTCGGCTTTGGCCTGAGCTACCCGCTTGTCCGCCTCCGCTTGATCAGCTTGAAGTTTAGCTCCGATATTTTCTCCTATGTCTACATCGGCGATATCAATGGATAGGATTTCATAAGCGGTTCCAGCATCTAGACCTTTAGAGAGAACGGTCTTGGAGATAGAATCGGGATTTTCCAGCACTTCTTTATGGCTGCCGGCCGAGCCAATAGTGGTAACAATTCCTTCTCCGACGCGAGCAATAATGGTTTCTTCTCCGGCACCTCCTACCAGGCGTTCAATGTTAGTTCGCACGGTGACCCGAGCAGTAGCGGTTACCTGAATACCGTTTTTGGCCACTGCGGCTATCATAGGAGTCTGAATGACCTTAGGAATAACATAGGCCTTTACTGCATCCACTACGTCTCGACCGGCAAGATCAATTGCGGCTGCTCGCTGGAAAGGAAGATCAATATTAGCTTTATCAGCAGCGATGAGAGCGCTGACCACATTGTAAACATTACCACCAGCCAGGTAGTGAGCTTCCAATTGGTTAATACCTACATTTAGTCCTGCCTTATCGCTCATGATTTTTGGAAGAATAATACGACTGGGAGGCACTTTACGGATGCGCATACCGATAAGATTAAAAATGCTCACTTTCACTCCGGCAAATAATGCCTGAATCCAGAGGGTAAAGGGAACAAAATAGAAGAAAATAATTAGGAACAGAAATGCCAGAATAGCGATGAGGACAATCAAAGAAAGGGCCAATTTCTCCACCTCCTAGTTTATTTAATGGCTTTTACTACCACTTTTCTTCCTTGGACCAGAGTAACTTTCACCGGGGTATTTTTGGGCAAAAATCCTCCCTCAGATATTACATCCACCCGTAAACCATCAAAAATGGCAATTCCTGCCGGACGTAATGGAGTTAAGGTTCCTCCTACTTTACCTACTAATTTTTCCAACTCGGCAGAGGAGGTCCGGTAAGCTAATTTGTTGTCCTGCGTGGCTTGAAGAACCAGTCCCCGACGGGTTCCTATCCGGGGAAGAATTTTAATAGAAGCTATAATAGAAAAAGCACTGACCACCGTAACTACGGAAGAGAATAATATCGCTTTACTGACCGCCAGCCAAAGGAAACTTAAGACTATAGAAGCAATCAGAAGACCGAGGCCAGTAATACCGGTGATCCCAAATCCAGGAATAATCAATAGTTCAACCATTAGCAATAAAAATCCAGAAAAACTTATTAATAATAACCATATCCAATTCATATTTATTTCTTCCTTTTTCGGGAGGAAGGAATTAGAGGGGATTCTTCCTCTTTGCGAACAATAATTTTCCCCCCCTCGGTACGGATGATTCTTACCAGGGTATTGGATTCGATAAATTCTCCTTCCGTTATTACGTCTATTCGAATATCTTCCACTTCGGCAATTCCTGCCGGACGTAGCGGGGTCACGGTCCGACCGAGTTTGCCCACATATTGCATAAGATTTCGGGGGGAAGCATGATAACCTATTTCTCTTTTTTCACCAGTATCCAGAACAATTTTCTTCCAGAATCGGGTATGGGGCAGAGTTCCCCAAGTAATTGCTCCCAGTAAGAAAGAAGCAAAGATGGCACTACCCAGTACATAAATTGCCCGACTGACATCGGGCCAGGTAGGATGAAGGCCAATAAGGGCCAGTACCACGCTACTCAATAGCGCCAGGCTTCCAGTAATTCCTGGGATTCCGAATCCTGGAGTAACAAAGATTTCAACCAGCAAAAGGATCAGACCTACCAAAAATAGAATGAGAGCTTCCCATCCTGCTAATCCGACTACCATGTGCCCGCCAAAAAAGAGAGCGAAAGAAATAAGTGCCAGCGTACCACCTCCTCCCCATCCGGGAGCCTGTAATTCAAAAATGATTCCGAGAAATCCGAGCATTAATAAAATCCCACTAACGATGGGATTAGTAAGAAACCTTGCTACCTCTTCCGCCCAGTTAGGACTTATTACTTTTAGGTGTGCATCTTTAACCCCATACCACTCCAATATCTCGGTCAGGGAAGAAGCTTGAAAATCGGCATATTTTAATTTTAGAGCTTCGCTGGTAGTAAGAGTAAGTAACTTCCCCTTTTCCTTGATTCCCTTAATTTCAATATCTTTATCCACCATTCCTTCCGCAATATCGGTGCGTCTTTTATTCCTTTCAGCTACCGCTCGCATCTGGGCTCGAATATATGAAACTGTTTTCTCATCGGTGGGTTGAGGTTCTACGTCTCCAAAGGTACTATGGGATGCCATGACAATTTTCTTAGCCGAAAGGGAAATCAATGCTCCAGCAGAAATAGCCTGAGCATTAATAAAGGCAATGGTAGGAATAGAAGTATTAAGAATGGCGGTGCTGATTCGGACTGCGGCATCTACTCTTCCTCCAGGGGTATCCACCTCAAATATTAGAAATGAAATATTTTTAGTTTCCGCCTCCTTAACCACTCTTTCAATGAAACTGGCTAGTCCCAATTCCACCGTTCCTTTGATCGGTATTACATAACCTATGGAAGAAGAAGTATTTGAAGAGAGGGTCCCGCGAAGACTAAATATCAATACTAAACTGATCAAAATGACTTTCAGTAAGAATTTAGTTGACATACTCCATTTGCACCTTTTGGTTTTATCTTAACACAAATTAAACGGTTGTCAAGAAGTCCCAATGTTTGGAAACTTGACAACAAATTAATTAATGTGTTATGGTAATGGAAAATTTAGTTTGGTAAAGGCGGTATAAAATGCTTAAAAAATATCTTCTTTCACCCGGTCCTACTTCTATTCCTCCTGAAGTTCTGCAAGCTATGGCCCGACCGATAATTCATCATCGGGTAGCCGATTACGAAAAATTGGCAGCAGAAGTGGTGGAGGGAATAAAATATGTTTTTCAAACGAAAAACGATGTCTATGTTTTTGCCGCTTCCGGTACGGGAGGAATGGAGGCAGCAGTGGTAAATATACTTTCTCCGGGAGATACCGCTTTGGTTGCCAGCACCGGAGTTTTCGGAGATCGTTGGGCCAAAATATTGAATTCCTTTGGGGTTCAGGTGGAAAAGATCGCGGTAGAGTGGGGCTGGCCAGTAGATCCACTGGTGATTAAAGGTGGACTGGAAGCTCATCCACAAATTAAAGCCGTCTTCACCACATTTACAGAAACTTCTACTGGTATTTTAAATGATATTGAGGCCATTGGGGCAATTGTTAAAGATTATCCTGCGGTTCTGATAGTCGATGCTATAAGTGGTCTGGGAGGAGTAAATTTATCTACCGATCAGTGGCAGGTAGATATAGTGGTAGCCGGCTCGCAGAAAGCTTTTATGATTCCTCCCGGAATTGCCATGGTAAGTATAAGCGAAAAGGCCAAGAGGGCCTACACAGGATCTCGCTTACCAAAATTTTACTGGGATTTTGCTACTTACGGTAAGACTTCTCCTATAAATCCTTTTACTCCCCCAATTTCGTTAATGTTTGCTCTGCAAGAATCTCTGCAGCAAATCCGCAGTGAAGGTTTAGAAAATATTTTCCGGCGCCACCAACTCCTTGCTCTGGCTGCCCGGGCAGGTGTGGAAGCTTTAGGGCTGGAATTATTCAACCGACGTTCCCCGGCAGATGTGGTTACAGTGATAAAGGTCCCGGGAGGAATTGATGGAGTCGCCCTGTTCAAGCATATCCGGGATAACTACGGAATTACTATGGCCGGAGGTCAGGATAAGTTGCGAGGAAAAATTTTGCGAATTGCGCACATGGGTTATGTTGATAAATTTGATATTATCATGGCTATTTCTGTCCTGGAAATGGCTTTAACCAAGTTAGGATATCCAGTTTCTCTGGGAGAAGGAATAAAGGCAGTAGAGAAAATATTTCTTTCGGGAAGATAAAAATAATTTTGAATTCATACTTTAATGGGAGGCAGCGAAGTGTTTAATGTGCTGGTCAGCGATCCGCTGGCGGAGCAAGGATTGGAAATTCTACGTAAAGACCCCGAAATAAAGGTGGAAGTTAAAATCGGGCTTTCTCCGGAAGAATTGCAATCTATTATTTTCCGCTATGATGCTCTGATTGTGCGTAGCGAAACCAAAGTTACGCCCCAGATTCTGGAATCACCAGGGAGATTAAAGGTTATCGGTCGGGCGGGAGTAGGAGTGGATAATATAGATGTAGAAGCGGCTACCAAACAAGGAATAATTGTTATGAATGCTCCCGATGGTAATACTATCTCTGCTGCTGAGTACACTTTGGCCCTATTACTTTCACTTGCTCGCAACATTCCCCAGGCCAATACTTTTTTACGAAGTGGTAAGTGGGACAGAAAACGATTTATGGGAGTGGAACTTTATGATAAGACCCTGGGATTAATTGGATTGGGAAGAATAGGAAGAGAAGTGGCCAAACGTGCTCAGATTTTTGGGATGAAGGTTATTGCTTATGATCCTTTTATTTCTTATGAATCAGCGGCTAAATTAGGTGTGCAACTGATGGAATTGAATGAGCTTCTGGCTAAGGCGGATTTTATTTCCCTACATGCTCCCTTGACCGGTGAGACTCGCCACCTATTAAGTGAAAAAGAGTTTGCTCAAATGAAGCCGGGAGTCCGGTTGATTAACTGCGCGCGAGGAGGAATCATTGATGAAAAGGCCCTTTACCAGGCACTGGTGGAAGGAAAGGTGGCTGGTGCGGCTCTGGATGTTTTCGAAAAGGAACCCCCTTTAGATAGTCCTCTATTACAGCTGGAAAATGTAATCGCCGTTCCTCATCTGGGCGCTTCTACTGAGGAAGCCCAGATTAATGTTTCGGTTGTAATCGCCACTCAGATAATTGATGCACTAAAAGGAGGTTCCATAAGAAATGCTGTTAATATCCCGGTAGTAGAGGCCGAAATTTTAAAAAGATTAGAGCCTTTTCTAAGATTGTCAGAAAATCTGGGTAAACTCCAGGCCCAGCTTATTGAAGGTCATATGGAAGAAGTACACATTACCTACAGTGGGGATATAGTGAATTATGACCTGGCGCCAGTGACTATTGCTCTTATCAAGGGAATTTTGCAACCGATCCTTCAGGAAGCAGTTAATTATGTGAATGCTTCAGTACTGGCTAGAGAAAGAGGTATTAGAATAATTGAGAGTAAAAGTAGTGAGGCAGTGGATTTTGCCAATCTAATTACGGTAGAAGTTATTACTGATAAGGAACATAGATTGGTAGCGGGTTCGTCTTTTGGTCATAGAGTTCCGCGAATTGTAAGAATTGATGAATTTTACATGGATGCCGTCCCTTCTGGTTACATGTTGATATGCACTAATCGGGATGTTCCGGGAGTAGTTGGTAAAGTGGGCACCATTCTTGGTCGTAATTCTATAAATATTGCCGGATTACAACTGGGGAGGAGTCATCCTGGAGGAAAAGCCATTTCGGTATTTAATGTTGATAGTCCAGTTCTGGAAGAAGTTTTGAAAGAACTGCGGCAGATTAAAGAAATTCTTTCTGCTAAGCTGGTTATTCTTTAGGTAAAGGAGGGATAATTAATGGAAGAGATAAAAATAGGGCAAGTTACCCATTATTTTTCCCGGGCGGGAGTGGCGGCAATAAAAATTCTAGAAGGCACTCTTGCTATGGGAGATACTATTCACATCCTGGGGAAAACTACTGACTTTCAACAAAAAGTTGAGTCAATGCAGATCGAACATCAACCAATCCAAATTGCTCGCGCGGGAGATGATGTGGGGATCAAAGTAAATTCTCCCGTGAAAGAGCATGATATAGTTTATAAAGTGACCTCTTAAACGAGGTTATGAAATTGCATCTGGCCCGGGTACGCAAGTTACTATATCTAATTCTTTTGGGTTTAATAGTATTCGGTTTATTACCAAATTTGGCCGGGTTTAATAAAGTAGCAGACGCACTTCGGCGAGCGAAAGTGTTTTATGTCATTACAGTTTTGCTTGCCGAATTTTTATTTTATCTAACCACTGCTATTTTTAACTGGACTATTCTGATACTGCTAGGCCATCGTCTCTCCCTGACCGAAGTTTTTGGAATTGCCTGGGCTAGTTCTTTTGCCAATCGTCTACTTTCCATGGGAGGGGTTAGTGGATTGTGGGTAAGATATCGTTTCTTTACCCGACGGGGAATAACTAATACTCTTGTAGGAATTGTCATTGCCATTCAGAATTTAGTCGGAATGGTGGGTCTTCTGATAGCCTTTATTTTTGGTCTTATGTATCACTTTCTCCACCGAGGATTTACTTCCCGTGAGACTTTAGCTTCCGGAGCAGTTATTATAGGAGTGGGAATATTGTTAAGTAAATGTTTTTACTTGATTGCTCATCGAGAAAAATTAGAAAAAATTCTTCTTTTTTTTCTAGAACGATTAAACTATCTCCGAGCCAAATATAAGAAAAAATTGTGGTCTTCCCATCATCTGCAAGAAAAGTTGGAGCAATTTTATCAGGAAATTTCTTTGGTATCACGAAATCGGCATAAATTAATCGCTATTTCTGGTCTGGGGTTTTTGTGGCTGGGATGCGATCTCTTTGCGCTTCATTTTTCCTTTCGGGCGCTGGGATATTCTGTTCCCTGGGGAATACTTATATTAGGCTATACCGTTTCTAATTACCTAGCAACTATATCTATGTTACCCGGAGGTTTAGGGGTGATGGAGGCTTCGCTAGCCGCTATATACGCCAGTCTTCAAGTTCCTCTTTCTATCGCCATTACCGCCGTCTTGATCTATCGTTTTTTTTCTTTCTGGTTACCTATTCCTGTGGGGGGATTGGCCTATTGGGGGTTGGAAAGAAATTATAATCGTCGGGAACAAGCCGAGGGAAATTAATTGCAGTATGGGGCAAAATATGATATCATAAAAAAGAGAATGGGGATAAAGGGAGGAGGATTATGCCGCAAAAACCCGTTTTTTATGGCGAATTTTTAAGAATGCAGAGAGAAATGGAAAGTCTACTGGATTTCTTTTTTGGAACTAAAAAACCCCCCGCAGTAATGGGAGAAGTAGCGTGGCGTCCTGCTACTGATGTTTATGAAACAGCTAAGGCTTTCGTAGTAAGAAGTGAAGTGGCTGGTATAAGGCCGGAAGATGTGGAAATAACGGTAGTAGAAAATACTATTCGTATCCGAGGAGTAAGGGCAGAAGCTGGAGGTTCGGGTAAACAAACTTATCATCAAATGGAAATAAATTATGGAGTTTTTGAGCGTATGATCTCATTGCCGCAAAAAATAAATTCGCGGGGAGTTAAAGCCAGTTATCGGGATGGATTTTTGGAGGTGCTAATTTCTAAGGAGCAAGAAGATGAGGAAGGGATCGTTATTGAGGTGGAAAAAGAGAGGTAAACCTATGCCAGGGGTAGAAAGCAAAAGTCGGGTAGAAATAGAGAAGAATTCCCATATAGAAATCCCGGAAGAACTTCCTATTCTCCCCATAAAAGATACAGTAACTTTTCCCTATATGATGATTCCTTTAGCAGTGGGCCGCGCTAAGTCTGTCCGGTTGGTGGACGATGCGGTTATTGGTAACCGTATTATAGGACTTTTCTTGCAGAAGAAATCCGATATTGAAGATCCGGGGCCTGAAGACATCTATCCTGTAGGAACCGCGGTATCAATATTGAAAATGTTGAAAATGCCCGATGGAAGTCTCCGCTTGATGGTGCAGGGGATATCGCGAATCAATATCCATGAGATAATTCAGACGGACCCTTATCTCAAAGGGAAAATTGTAAGAATTACCGAGAAGGGAGAAAAAACTATCGAAATAGAAGCTTTGATGCGTAATGTGTTAGGACTTTACCAGAGAATAGTTTCTTTAACTCCATATCTGCCAGATGAACTTTATATTACCGCTATGAATATTGATGATCCCGGTAAGCTAGCCGATTTCATCGCTTCTAATTCCAGTATTGATTTAGCCAGCAAACAAAAGATTTTAGAAACACTTGATATTCGACAAAGACTGGAAACACTTAATTTGTTTCTTACCCGGGAATTGGAAGTGCTAGAACTGGGAAATAAAATTCAGTCTCAGGTGAAAACTGAAATTGATAAAACTCAACGGGAGTATTTGCTTAGGGAACAATTAAAGGCCATTCAGAAGGAGCTGGGAGAAATTGATGAACGCCAGATGGAAATTAATGAGTTAAGGGAGAAAATTGCCCAATCGGGTATGCCGTTGGAAGCGCAAAAGGAAGCGGAACGCGAACTCAATCGTCTAGCGAAAATGCCTCCCGCGGCTGCAGAATATACCGTCTCCCGAACTTATCTCGATTGGTTAATTTCACTTCCTTGGTCTCTATCCACCACCGATAGTTTAGATATTGAACAATCCCGTCGAGTATTGGACGATGATCATTACAATCTGGAGCAAGTAAAGGAAAGAATCTTAGAATATTTAGCAGTTAGGAAATTGAAGCAGAATATGAAGGGACCCATTCTCTGCTTTGTAGGTCCTCCCGGAGTAGGTAAAACTTCTCTTGGTAAATCTATTGCCCATGCTCTAGGACGTAAATTTGTCCGCATTTCCCTGGGAGGTATTAGAGATGAAGCGGAGATACGAGGTCATCGTCGTACCTATGTAGGAGCTTTACCGGGTAGAATTGTTCAAGGAATTAGGAAAGCGGGACACAATAATCCCGTATTCATGCTTGATGAAATAGATAAAATTGGGACTGATTTCCGAGGAGACCCTGCCGCTGCTCTTCTGGAAGTTCTGGATCCGGAACAGAATTTTGCATTTGTGGATCACTATCTTGATGTTCCTTTTGATCTTTCCAGGGTTATGTTTATTACTACCGCTAATATTTTAGATACCGTTCCGCCAGCTCTGCGAGATAGGATGGAGGTACTGGAACTTCCTGGTTACACCGAGGAAGAAAAATTGGAAATTAGCAAAAGGCATCTCCTGCCTAAACAGCTAGAGATACATGGAATTACTTCCGCGAATCTAAAAATAGAAGATGAGGCGGTTGTAAAAATTATTCGGGAGTATACGCGAGAGGCAGGATTGCGTAATCTGGAAAGAGAAATTGCTACTATTTGTCGGAAAATGGCCAAGCAGATTGCGGAAGCAAAAACCGAGTTTGTTCAAGTTACTGCTGGTAATTTGCACGAATTTCTGGGACCCACCCGGTTTATTCCCGAAGTAGCAGAAAGAGAAGGAGAAGTAGGGGTAGCTACTGGTCTTTCTTGGACACCTAATGGGGGAGACATCCTTTTTGTAGAAGTGACGCGAATGCGGGGGAAAAAGGGACTTATGCTGACTGGACAATTAGGAGAAGTAATGAAGGAGTCAGCTCAGGCAGCTTTGAGCTACATTCGCTCCCGGGCGTCCGGCCTGGGAATTCCGGAAGATTTTTTCGACAAGTACGATATTCATATTCATGTACCTGCCGGTGCCATTCCCAAAGATGGTCCTTCAGCGGGAGTTACGATGGCAGTTGCTTTAGTTTCTCTACTTTCGGGAAGACCGGTACGTCACGATGTAGCCATGACTGGTGAAATTACCCTCCGCGGGAAAATTCTCCCCGTAGGAGGAATAAAGGAGAAAGTTCTGGCGGCAAAACGTGCGGGCATCAAGACGGTAATTCTTCCGAGGAAGAATGAGAAAGATTTGGAGGAAATAAAAGAGGACGTAAAAAAGGAAATAAATTTCCTATTCAGCGAAGATATTAGTGAGGTTTTAGAAGTAGCATTATTACCGGTCGTTTCGGGAAAGAAAAAAGAGAAGACAAGAAATTACCTGGAAAAAGTAGGTGTGGCGGAAGAGTAAAGGTTAGCGGGGAATATTCAATTCTTGCATTTTCCCGGTAACCAAAAAAATTACTCTTTCACAAATATTGGTTACGCGATCCGCAATTCTTTCCAAATTATGAGCTACCCAAAGTAGATAAGTAGCCCGAGAAATAGTGCGGGGATCCTCCAGCATATAGGTGAGTAATTCTCGGTAAACCTGATTATAAAGATTATCTATTTCTTCATCCTCACCGCAAATCTTGCGAGCAGCCTCAGCGTCATGAGCAATGAATGCCTCCAGACTTCGGCGTAACATGTGAGAAGTTTTCTGCGCCATGCGTGGAACATCAATAAGCGGTTTGAGTAGGGGCTCTTTTCCCATCATGATATTAATTTTTGCAATACCTTCGGCATGATCGGCCATTCTTTCCAGTTCGGTGACAATGTAAAGAATAGCTGCTAAAGTCCGAAGATCAGTAGCCATAGGTTGTTGGGTGGCTATGAGCTGAAGACATTTCTCTTCAATTTCAAATCGTTTCTGGTTAACCTTCGAATCATCAGATATGATAAGCTGGGATAATTCTACATCACGTCTGCTTAAAGCGTCAATAGAACGAAAAATAGCTGTTTCCACTAATTTACCTAAATTTAACGTTTCCTCCTGTAGGGTTTTTAAACTTCGTTCAAATGCTTCTCTGGTCATTTCCACTCCTTTCGCGGTGTTTCGGAATTAACCAAAACGCCCACTGATGTAATCTTCCGTTCGCTTATCTGCTGGGCGGGTGAAGATTTCTTCTACTGATCCTTTTTCCACTAATTCCCCCGTCAGTAGAAAAGCAGCGTAATCAGCAATTCTTGCTGCCTGTAAAACATTATGTGGTACAATAATTATACTACATTTTCTCTTAAGTTCCCGCAAAGAATCTTCAATTTTTAATGTGGAAATAGGATCTAAACCGGAGCAAGGTTCGTCCAGAAGGAGAACTTCTGGATCCAAGGCCAGAACCCGGGCAATACATAGTCTCTGTTGCTGTCCTCCCGAAAGGGTGATAGCCGGGGAATGAAGACGGTCTTTTACTTCATTCCAAAGTACTGCTGCTCGGAGAGCCCCTTCAGCAATTTCTAAAAGTCGGGAACGTTTTGCAACTCCCCGTAAACGCGGACCATAAACTACGTTTTCAAAAACTGTCATGGGTAAAGGGGTAGGAACTGCAAACACCATACCAATTCTTCGGCGTAATTCCACTACATCGTAATCAGGTTGGTAGATGTCGATACTGTGGAAGTAAATCTTACCTTCCATTTTGATTCCCGGGACGAGATCATTGAGTCGATTAAGGGTTCGCAGAAATGTAGTACGTCCGCTGCGCGCGGGACCAAAAATGGCAAAAATTTTCCCCTGCGGTATCGTTAGATTAATATTCTTTAAAGCCTTGGTAGACCCGAAATTAAAATTTAAATTCTCTACTTGGATGATAATTTCGTCTTGGAACATATTATCTGCGGGCAATTGCCAATTGTCGTGAGATATGATTAGCTATTAAATTAATGATTAAAATAAACACAATTAAAACTGCTCCGGTTCCGTAGGCCATTCTCAGGGATATTCCCTCCCGAGCTAGAATATAAAAATGCACGGCCATAGTCCGGGTAGGAGAGAATATCGAGGTGGGTAAACGTAAGGATGTACCGGCAGTAAGAATTACTGCTGCCGTCTCACTGATGCTTCTTCCCAAAGCGAGAATAATTCCGGTGGCAATTCCTGGCCAGGCACTGGGAAGTACCGTGCGGGATACTGTCTGCCACTTTGTTCCCCCTAGAGCAAAACTCACTTCCCGGTGGATATAAGGTACTGCTTTTATAGCTTCTTCGGAAGTGCGGATGATGGTGGGAAGAATCATACAGGTAAGAGTTAATCCCCCGGAGAGAATAGACCAGCCTAAACGTAAATAAACTACGAAAAAGGCGAATCCAAATAGTCCGAAGATAATGGAAGGAACTCCAGCCAGACATTCCGCTCCAAATCTAATTGCCGAAGTAAATTTGCTTTCTCGGGTATATTCTGCTAAATAAATAGCAGTTCCTACCCCCAGAGGACCCGCAATAGCAACCGCGACTATAGCCAGGAATAGAGTCCCGAGGATGGTAGGAAAAATTCCTCCTTCTCTTCCCAGTTTTCGGGGGGAATCAAGGAGGAAGCGAAAATTGATTACTGGTAACCCTTCTCGTAGAATATAGAAAATAATGAAGAAGAGAATTCCCAGAGTGATAAGAGCAGCTAGCCAAACTATTATTATGGCAATTTTCTGAGTCGCCTGAGGATTAATCTTCACGGACTAACTCTCCGACGAAAGGCAATACTGGCAGCAGTATTCAATAGCATTATGATAATAAATAGAACAATTCCAGTTGCAAATAGAGCCTGTCGGTGTTCCCCACTGGCGTAAGACATTTCAATACCTATATGACTGGTAAGAGTTCTCGCCGAGTCAAGTAAAGACCGGGGAAATTGTGGAGCATTACCGATTACCATAATCACCGCCATGGTTTCTCCTACTGCTCTTCCAATTCCCAGAATTATGCTAGCGAGAATCCCCGACCGGGCTGCGGGAATCGTCACTCGCCAAATAGTTTGCCAGTGAGTGGCACCCAGAGCAAATGCTCCTTGTTTGTATTCTTCAGGAACCACCCGAAGCGCATCTTCCGAAATACTAATAATGTTGGGTAAAATCATAATTCCCAAGATCAGAGAAGCGGCTAGAATACTTAGCCCTGGTCCTCCTAAATAGGTTCTGATTCGAGGAACCAAAACTACCAATCCTAGAAAGCCATAGATTACAGAAGGGATCCCGGCCAGGAGTTGAATTACGGGGCGAATGATATTTGCCGCCCAAGAGGGAGCAAACTCTGCCGAAAAAACCGCACACGCTAGGCCTAATGGAATCCCTACCAGCAAGGCTCCTCCCGTTACTGAGAGAGTTCCTACTATCATGGGAAGAATTCCGTAGATACCTTTTTGAGGGAACCAATGAACTCCCGTAACAAACTTCACTACCCCGGTTTTGAAAACAAGGGGAATACCTTCCCGGAAAATGAAAATGGCAATTAAGGATAATACGGAAAGGGCAGAAAAAGCAGCGATCAAAAATAGTTTTTCCATCAATTTTTCTTTCATTGCCCAGCAATTAAACCTTCTTCTTCCATCATTTTTCGAGCGTGATCACTAAGAACAAATTTAATAAAGTCTTCAACTGAGGAAGGGACGGGTAGGTGAATTGCAAATAAAAAGGGACGAACGAGATGATATTTACCCTCAATCACATTTTCCCGGGAAGCGGTAACCCCTTCTACTTGGATTGGAATTATCCGTTCATCCACCATTCCTAGGGATATATAGCCAATAGCATTGCCGTCTTGCGCTACAATTTCCCTCACTGCCCCAGTAGAATCCATCACCAGAGCTTTGGAACTTATGAATTGACCTTTCATAACCAATTCTTCAAAAGCGGTTCGGGTTCCCGAGCCTTCTTCACGAGTTACCAGAGTCACGGGAGAATCTTTCCCTCCTAATTCCTGCCAATTAGTAATTTTTCCAGAAAAGAGTTCCTGCAACTGCTTTCCGGTGAGGTTTCGTAATGGATTTTTGGGATTTACCACAATAGCAATTGCATCCCGGGCAATAAGAATTTTTTGTAAAATTTGATTTTCACTAGTGGTTAACTCTCTTGAGGACATCCCAATATTGGCGGCATTTACCTTTACAGCTTCGATACCGGCGGTGGAGCCTCCCCCTTGAATATTTATATATGTCCCCGGATGCAGGATCATATATTCTTCCGCTAACATTTCCGCAAAGGGTTGCATCGAAGTGGATCCTGCTAGAGTTATGCCCGTTTGCGAAATGCGACATCCAGTAGTTAAGACTAGAATTCCGATCAGCAAGTAATATGATAAATAATATAAAACTTTCATTAACCAAATCTACCGGTAATAAAATCTTCCGTTCTTCGGTCCCGCGGCCGGGTGAAGATCTCGGAAGTAGAGCCATATTCTATTAGCTCTCCCAAATAGAAAAAGCCGGTGACCTCGGATACGCGAGCCGCTTGTTGCATATTATGAGTAACTATTATCACGGTATAGTTCTGCTTCAATTTTCGTATTAATTCTTCTATCCGTAACGTCGCCAGAGGATCAAGAGCGGAACAAGGTTCGTCCATCAAAATTACTTCTGGCTCCACTACTAGGAGACGGGCAATGCAGAGTAATTGTTGTTGACCCGGTAGAAGAGTGAGGGATGATTGGTAGAGCCGATCTTTAACTTCTTCCCACAGGCCTACTTCCTGTAAACATTTTATTACCCTAACTTCTACTTCCGAGCGAGAAAATTTTTTGGAAATTCGTAAGCCAAAGGCTATGTTTTCGAAGACACTCTTGGGAAAAGGATTGGGACGCTGGAAAAGCATTCCAATTCGGCGACGCAAGTTGACAATATCTACTCCTGATTCATAAATATTTGTGCCATCAAGAAAAATGCTTCCTTCTACTTTAGTTCCGGGAATGATATCGTTCATCCGGTTAAGAGTTCTTATAAAAGTTGATTTCCCACAACCGGACGGACCGATAAGAGCAGTTACTTGACGATCCAGGATATTTAAGTTAATTCCCTTTAAAGCTTGCGTTTTGCCATAATAGAAATTCAAATCCTCAACCCGGATCTTCGTAGACATATCAGGGCTTATTATAGCCAAGTCATCCGCCAATGTCAATTTTGCAAATTGCCTAGTGTACCCACTCTAAAAGGAAAGAATAATAATTCCATCAGAAGGAGAAATTAGATGGTTTCCCCAATTGAGGAACAAAGGGGAATTCTAACCGAGGTGAGGACTCCTACCTTTTTTCCCGATTAGTTTATTGATTATATTTTTAGAGCGGAAGAAATGACCACCTTTTAAGGATTTCCAGGTTAGAAGTACTTTTTCAGCCTGTTCCCAAGAAGGATCTTCTCGCTGGTAGCAAGCTTCTATATAAGCCCGAGTAATAATGGCAATTTCTGCTAAGCGATCAGAGGTTAACTGTTGGAGATATTCGAGAGGAGTAGTACTCTCTTTTTTAGTAGGATGTCCCTGTAAGGAAAGTAAGCGACACATTTTATAGTAATAATGTTGGATTACTTTCCTAGGTGAATTAGAAGTTTTGCCGCCAAATGTAAATACCAACTGACGAATTAAGTAAGTAGCAAAAATTCCAACTATTAGTATTAAAAAAGCAATAGCGGCGAAAGAGATTTTTGGGGTGGATAGATTTAATTTTATTAACTTTTTTCTTATACTGAGAAAACTATGATGCCATATTTCTCTCACTCTAATTAATTGCCCAAATCGCCAACGAGAAATTAAAGGGAAAATCTTTTCCCTTAAATAGGAGAAAACTTCTCCACCTATCCAGCGAACCGGTTCTCGGGTATAACCACCGAGCAACTCAAATCCCGGTGTAGGGTCAAAAGAAATCCATCCATATCCGGGAATTAGTGCTTCTACCCAAGCGTGGGCATCTTTTCCCCGAACTTCATAGTAACCGGTAAAAGGATTATAAAGGCCGGTTGTATATCCAGTTACCAGTCGGGAAGGAATACCTACAACTCTTAACATAATTACCATGGCAGAGGCGAAGTGTTCACAGTAGCCCCGTTTTTCTTGGAAAAGAAAATAATCCACTGTATCTATGTTTTCTGGAAAGGATGGGGTAGAAAGGTCGTAGGGATAATTATTCTGCAGATACCAGGCTATTTCCCGGGCTTTATAGTAAGGATGGCTTTCTGAAGCAGCAATTTTCTTCGCTAATATCTTTACCCGGGCGGGAAGGGGAGGAAGCTGAAGGTAAGACTGAAGTTCATTGGGGGAGCCAATTATTGACGATATTAGTTCTTTTCCTCGAGGAAGAGTGGGAATTTCGGAGATGATAGTATAGATGGTACCCGGGCTAAGAAGGAAGGGACTCCGAATACCAAAAAAAGAATCGAGAAAAATAGAATCACTAGGAAAATAGATTTGCTTGGGTCGATACATGCCAAAAACCACGTTGGGCTGTTCTTTTTCTATACGGTAAATTTGTACTACTTCTTGAGTATAGGTAGGAGGAAATTCTTCGGGAAGAGAAGAAAGATCGAGAGGAGGGGATGAACACCAGAATCTCTGGACTGACTCCTCACTCATTTCCCATCCCCAACCAGTATATTGGTCAAAGGCCAATCCCCGCCAGTAACCGGGCCGGGTACTCTGGACTCGCATTACTAATTCTGAAGAAAGCTCTCCTCGATAGTTTAAATCCAAATAATGATTAAAACCATAATATCCGTCGGGGTTAAAGATTCTTTGTAGCGGTTTTCGGGTTCGGATATCAGTGACGGTAGCAAAGGGGTAAACCCGATTGACAATTCGTCCATCGAAACTTATAGGGAAACGAATTTTGATAGAGCACGGAAAGACACGGATCTGTCCGCCCGGAAAGCGAGGAAGTAAAAAGAAAATAAAAATAGAAATTGCTAATACCAATAAAGAAGTCCAGGTTGCTTGAAAAATTAATCCTTTAATCACAAAAAAAGAATGCGATCCAGCTTCTTTTCCGAGGAAATTTTCATGCAGTTCCGAACGATATTTAAATATTAAACTAGTAATTGAGGCCAGTAGAAAAGCTATTAAGAAAGGAACGAATCCCCAAGTTGGGTTCATAGTTCCAGCCACCGCGATGAGAATGAAACCGATAACTAAAGAGAAATTAAGATCGTGACGACGTGGCAGGTCAAAGCTATGTAAAACCTGTAGACCGATAAGTAAATTAGTTAATGGTTCACGAGTATCATAAATATTTTCCCAAAGTTCCTTAAAAAATCTCCCGGTAAGTAAAATTAGTATAAAGGTAATAATCAATTTTAGAAACAAGTTATTTTTATCACGCCTTTTCCAGCTGATAACGAATCCTGCTATAGTGGCCAGCACTATTCCCAACATGCTAATCGTTTCCTCCCGTAAAGAAAGATTAGCTACCACACCAATAAGTACCGTTATCAAGGTACTAATTCGAAAGGAGAGAGAATTTTCCGCTCCCGAGACTTTAAGTAGCCTTACCATCTTTCTTCCAAACATGATTTTAAACCTTCTCCTCGACGATAAACCAGTAACTTTATTCCTGCTTGGTCGCATCTTGGGAAAATTGCCCGCCACTCTTTCTCGCGGTCCCCGGGCATGAATGAACCGGCAATTAAAAGAATTAGAATAATTTCGCTCACCTCTTCCATCCACAGTAAAAGAAAAGGAGGAGGTGAAATTTGGCTAGTAGTAACAAGTACTACTGAACTATGAGGAAGAATTTTACCTTTAATCCTTTCCAGTAAAACTGCTAGAGGTATTTCACTTTCGCTTTTTACTCGAGCTAAAAACTCCAAAGCTTCCCACCAATTAAGGTGTCCTTTCCGACAAATTTCCTTACCTTTTGCTACAATAAGTTCCGTAGGATTACCCCGGTTCAAGGAGTAACTGATAATAGAGGCCGCCATCTTCACCATATATTCCAGAGTAGATTCTGCGTCTTCACCTACGTGAGCATCAGGGTGAAGATCGAGTAAAATAGATAAATTAGGTCGGTAGCGGTCTTCGAATTCCTTGACCACCAGCCGACAATGCCTGGCACTTGAACGCCAGTGAATCTGGCGTAGAGGATCGCCGGTACGATATTCTCGAACGCCAAAAAAGTCCTGCCCATTACCTCCTCGAGAAAGAACGGAATCGATGTTCATCCATGGTGAGTGATGCCCGTAAAGCGGAAATCGATCTAAATTTATGACTTTTGGAAATACCAGAAATGAGTGAGTAATTGATAATTTTTTACGATGAGTATAAAGACCAAAAGGAAGTCCCGTACGTAATTCCACGGGATGGAAAAAATGTTCTCCCCTTAATCGAGTCTGAAAGAAATACTGGAGAGTTATTTCTTTTTTCCCGGGAAGAACAGAAATAGCGAATTGTTGGGTGACGGGAGAAGCTACGAAGGAAGGGAGCCGGTCTACAACCTGAAAGAAATAACGAGTAAAATGACCAGAATTTCTAACTCGCAGCGTGACGGCAATAGGGTCTCCTTCAAAAACATGGCTAGTAGAGTTCCGGGAAACTTCCAATCCATTGAGAGCAATGCGAGGTAAGAAAAAACTCACTCCTATGAGAGCAAAGGTGAGAGCCACTATCAGATAAAGCCACCCAGATTGTATATTGATGGCTACCATCAGAAAAGAAAAATTAAGTCCTAAGATTAGAGCAAGCTCTCTCCACCGCATAATCTATTTTGTTTTTATTGCTGGAGGGACAGGGATTTTTTCTAGAAGGCTATGAATTATTTCTTCACGAAGAAATTTATCTCTTTGATCAGTCGAGCGAGTAATAATTCGATGGGTCAGTATCGGTACCGCCAAACTCTTGATGTCATCTGGTATAACGTAATCACGCTGATAGATGAGTGCTTGAGCCTGTGCCGCCCTCATTAGCGCTATTGATCCTCGGGGGCTGGCGCCCAATAAAATTCCTGGTTGCTGGCGGGTAGATTCTACAATTTTCACAACGTATTCTTGCAAATCGGGAGCAACGTAGACTTCTCTTACTTTTTCCTGGAGATATACGATATCCTCTCCTGAAACAACCGGAGAAAGCGTGTCGATTGGGTGCCGTAGCACCTGATCTTGAAGGATGGCCACTTCCTCTTTATGGCTGGGATAGCCCATACGAGTAGAAAGAAAAAAACGATCAAGCTGAGAATCAGGAAGGGGATAAGTTCCATGATGCTCCAATGGATTTTGAGTGGCCATAACGAAGAAGGGGTGGGGTAAAGAATGAGTATTTCCTTCGACTGTGACTTGAAATTCGTCCATAGCTTCCAATAAGCTGGATTGAGTCCGAGGAGTAGTGCGGTTAATTTCGTCCGCCAAAATAATATTGGCGAAGAGAGGGCCAGATACGAACTGGAAGTTACCTTCTCTTTGATTAAAAACATAACTGCCGATAATATCGGCTGGAAGTAAGTCAGGAGTAAATTGAATACGTCGCATCTTGCCGTGAATGGACTTAGCCAAAGCCCGGGCAAGCATAGTTTTACCCAATCCAGGAACATCTTCGATTAGAATATGTCCCCGGCATAGAAAAGCGATGAGAGTGAGTTCAATAATATCTCTTTTTCCAACAATCACTTTTTGAATGTTGGTGCTAAGGAGGGAAATAGTTCCACTTCTATCTTTTAATAGGCTACTTTCTACCCCATGTTAAAACTCCCCTCCAGAAAGTATAGCATAAAATTTGAGTTATGCAAGCAAATCGCTTCTTTATAAGTGAGTTTTAACGAGGGAGAGGAATGACAGGGAGAGGAACCAAACAAAGTATGAAGACCAGTAAAAGAAGTACCGCAATCACCTTCCTAATCGCAGCTAGAGGGGAAATATCATCTAACGGACCAGGATGATCCCGTCGTAAAAGGAGAAAAATTACTACCGCCATTAGCCAATACCCAAGAATAATTGTCAGAACAATAGCTATCCAAGAAAGGATTCGATGACGGGATGCTCCCAGAACTGCCCGAGCTACATGGCCACCATCGAGCATTCCCGCCGGCATAAGATTGAGACTGGTAACCAGCATCCCTATCCAGGCAGCGAAAGCAATGGGATGTATTAAGACCACGGCTCCTGGGGGAGGATGCAGAAGAAATTTGATTGCTAGATAAAACAAGAGCGACTCACCCAGAGAAATAGTCCCTTCTGGCGCCATGGACACTATGAAGGAGGAATTGATACCCTGCACCAGAATGGGGATAGAAACTAGGAATCCAATGAGGGGACCGGAGGCTCCCAGATCGAAAAGAGCATCCCGATTTGGTGCCGGGATTTTGGTATGAATAACCGCACCAAAAGTTCCAAAAGTAAGTGGAGGGGGTGCGGGAATGAAATAGGGAAGGCTAGCTTCTACCCGGCGAATCCAGGAAACCAATTTATGCCCCATTTCGTGGGCACCGATTATCGCCATAACTGAAAAGGAAAAGCTTAGCCCGCTCCAGAACGCATTTTTTAGGAATCCCATTCTTACTAAAGGAAGAGAATTCAAGTATCCTGCTAAAAATGTAGTTCCCAAAGTGGCCAGGAATAAGAGTAAATTTACCCATCCGTGAGATTCTGGTGCTGGAGGTTTGGGCATTAAAAGAAGAATAATCTCTTTCTGCCGGCGGCGCATTACCGGGAGATAACCCAAGGGGGCAAGAGAATCGCGCAATTGTAGAAAAGCATCCTTGGAAAAGTTGCTCGATTCCAGCCGGAAATGAATTACTTTCCCTTCCTCAAGTATTCCTTTAACTGGGAAAGTATGCGTGACTAATTCTTTGACTTTTTGCCGATTGTTTTCTACTAAATAACCTTCCCGATTCGTATCCCTCAATTTAGCCTCTCTAATCTATTATACAACCCTATACTCGGTGATGCAATGGAAAATCACAACTTCCGGAGGAAAAATTGACATTTTACTGCATTTTAATTATTATTAACTCAAAAAGAGTAGAAGGTAGGGAGGGGAGTCCGATGGGAGAGTGGATTGGTAGAGGCCGAAAAGCCAGGCAAGCTTATGGATTTGATGAAATTGCTTTAGTACCAGGAACAGTAACCATAAACCCCAAAGAAGTTGACATCTCTTGGCAACTGGGGGACCGAAAGTTTGAAATTCCTATCCTTGCAGCAGCTATGGATGGAGTAGTAGATACCGCATTTGCTATTACTATGGGGAAACTGGGTGGTTTAGCGGTACTGAATCTAGAAGGAATACAGACTCGCTACGCAAATCCTAAAGAAATGATAGAGAAAATTATAAAGGCCTCGGGAGCTAAGGCTACCCGCTTGGTACAAACAATATATTTGGAACCAGTGAAAGAAAATCTTATCTACCGGCGTATTCAAGAAGTTAAAAAGAACAATGTTCCCGCAGTGGTTTCTGCCATTCCTCAACGGGCGGAAAGATTTGGGGCAATTGCTCAGGAAGCAGGAGCAGATATCTTTGTAGTTCAGGCGACGGTGGCCACTGCCCGTCATATTTCCAAGGAATACCGCAGCCTTGATTTTAATAAATTTTGTGGCAATATGAAAATTCCTATTATCGTGGGCAATTGTGTCACTTATGAGGCAGCTCTGGAACTTATGGCTACAGGTATTAATGGTTTGTTAGTGGGGGTAGGTCCAGGAGCTGCCTGTACTACACGAGGAGTTTTGGGAGTGGGAGTCCCACAGGTTACTGCTACCGTGGATTGCGCCGCGGCTCGTGATTTTTATTTTAAGCAGACTGGACAATATGTGCCTATTATTACCGATGGAGGCATGAGTACTGGAGGCGATGTTTGCAAGGCTTTTGCCTGCGGTGCGGATGCAGTAATGATTGGTTCCGCTTTTGCTCGAGCAAAAGAAGCTCCGGGGGGAGGATATCACTGGGGGATGGCTACCCCTCATGCCTATCTTCCGCGAGGAACACGAATATATGTAGGAACTACGGGGACACTAGAAGAAATTCTTTACGGGCCAGCAGTAATGGATAATGGTTCGCAAAACTTAATAGGTGCTCTGCGAACTGCTATGGGCATTTGTGGAGCACGTAATATTAGGGAGATGCATCTTACGGAATTGGTAATCGCCCCGGCTATCAAAACCGAAGGTAAAATCTTTCAAAAAGCTCAGCGAGTGGGCATGGGAAAAACTGATTGAGTCAATTGACAACTGGGTGGAAAGTAATTATAATAAACCAATTTTTGAGGGAAAGAAAAAAATTAATTTTATTTCATGGCGTGGGGTTAAACGGTGAAAAAGGGAAGAATACTCAGTGGGATGCGCCCTACGGGCAAATTGCATCTGGGAAATTATGTAGGAGCACTAGAAAGCTGGGTAAAATTGCAGGAAGAATACCAGAACTACCATATGGTGGCTAACTGGCATGCTCTTACTACTTCTTATCAAAACGTTAGTTCCTTTCACCGGGATACCATTGATATGGTGATTGACTGGATTGCTGCGGGTATTGATCCTCAGGAAAGTGTGCTATTTGTCCAATCCGATATAATCGAGCATGCCGAGCTCCATCTTCTTTTTTCCATGCTTATTACTGTGGCTCGGTTGGAACGTAATCCCACCGTTAAGGAACAGATTCGTGAATTAAATTTAGAAGAGAATGTGAGTTACGGGCATTTGGGTTATCCAGTATTGCAGGCGGCCGATGTTCTCATTTATAAAGCAAATCTTGTACCCGTGGGAGAAGACCAGGTTCCCCACATTGAAATTACTCGGGAGATTGCTCGGAGATTTAATTCTCTATATGGAAAAGTCTTCCCGGAACCAGAGGTCTACCTGACTCTATTTTCTCGTTTTCCTGGCCTGGATGGAAACCGGATGAGCAAATCGATAGGAAACACCATTTTGTTATCGGATGCTCCGGAAGAAATCGAAAGTAAAGTTCTGATGGCAGTCACCGATCCCCAGAAGATTCACCTTACTGATAAAGGGCATCCCGACATATGTACTGTGTTTGCTTATCATCAGAGATTTAACCCCGGGGAAGTATCTACTATCCGGGGAGATTGCGAAAATGCCCGCCTGGGATGTGTAGAGTGTAAAAAAAATCTTGCTCGGACATTAGTCAATTTCCTGGCGGAATTCCGAAAAAAGCGTCAGGAACTGGAGCGTAATGAAAAAAAGATAGAAGAAATTTTAATTGCGGGTGCGGAAAGAGCTCGCGAAATTGCTCAAGCAACTATGGAAGAAGTTCGTAGTGTAATGAAGATTCGGTAAATTTAATAAAAGAATTCTTTTAAATTCTAATGAATTACCGGGTAAAGTTAGAACTTTTTGAAGGTCCACTCGACCTTTTGTTGCAACTCATTAAGAAAAATGAGATCAATATCTATGATATTCCGGTTGCCAAAATTGCTGAGCAATATCTGGAATATCTTAAAATAGTTAAAACTCTCGATTTAGAATGGACAGGAGAATTTCTAGTGATTGCCTCTACTCTGATACATTGGAAGTCGGAAATGCTTTTGCCAGAAGAGGAAAAGAGTCACGCTGACCTAGTAGAAGAGGAAGATGTTCGACAGGAACTGGTCCGAAAAATTTTAGAATATCAGCAATTTAAAGAAATGGCTTCCTGGTTAGAGAAGTTAGAAGAAAAGCAGGAAGATATATTCAGCAGGAAAGTAGAGACTTCTGGGGAATTTTATGTAGAGGTTAATTTATTTCAGCTTCTCAGTTCTCTGGAAAAAGTTATGGTAAAACCATCTCTTGCTAGTTTCCATGAAGTTAGTAGTGAAGGGATAAACATTGCTCAAAAAATGGATGAATTAATGAGCTTTTCCGTCCTGAACGAAGTAATTAATTTTAACGAATTAATTCAGCGAAACTATTCCAAAAAAGAAATTATCGCTTTATTTCTCGCCCTTTTAGAATTAATTCGATTACGAAAGGTTAAGGCTTATCAACTTGGGAGACAAGGAGAGATTTGGATTCACTGGAGGTAAAGTAATATGGAACGCTGGGAAGCAAAGAGAATAGCGGAAGCTTTGCTTTTTGTATGCGGGAAGCCATTAACTATTAAAGACCTTCAGAGAATTATTGGAGAATATGCTGCTCAAACTTTTCAAGAAATACTTGAGGAATTAAAAAAGGAATACGAAAACGAAGGACGTAGTTTCCGATTAGTTAATATTTCTCAAGGATATCAGTTAGTTACTGATTCCCGCTATGCTCCTTGGGTAAAGAAAATGCATCAGGAATGGAATCATAAAAAGATATCCCGGGCAGCGCTGGAAACGCTGGCCATTATTGCTTATCGACAACCGATCAATCGGAGTGAGGTTGAATCTATTCGTGGAGTTTGCATTGACGGAGTTTTACGCAATCTCTTGGAGAAAAATTTAATTCGTATTGCTGGCCGTCAGTCCGGACCTGGTCGTCCACTTCTTTATGCTACCACGGAGGAATTTCTTAGGTACTTCGGTTTAAAAGACCTTTCCGATCTTCCCCGGTTGGAAGAATGGCAAAATCTAACTTAAAGAATAAGCTTATGGGAGAAGTTGATAAGAAGTTAAAAGAATTTAGGAAAAAAATTGATGCTATTGATTCCTATATTGTAAAATTGCTCAATCAAAGGGCGGAAACCGTCTTGAAAATTGCCCGGCTTAAAAAAGAGGCTCAGACCAAGTTTTATTCTCCCGAGAGAGAAAAGGAAGTTTATCAAAAAGTTACTCATTTGAATGCTGGTCCTTTTCCCACCGAATCTTTAAAAGCGGTATACCGAGAAATAATGTCCGCTTCTTTGGTCCTGGAAACCCCATTGAAAATAGCTTATTTAGGACCCGAGGCTTCCTTTACTCATCTGGCTGCTCTGCAAAAATTTGGCTCGTCTACTAACTATGTTCCAGTTAAAAGTATTCGGGATACCTTTTCCGAAGTAGAATGTGAAAGGGCTGATTACGGAGTGGTACCAATTGAGAATTCCACCGAAGGAGTGGTAAACCACACTCTAGACATGTTTGTGGACTCGGATTTAAAAATTTGTGCGGAAATCCTACTGCGTATTTCTCACCATTTAATGTCCCATGCGATAAATTTAAAGCAACTGGCAAAGGTTTACTCTCACCCACAATCATTTGCTCAATGTCGGGACTGGATTGAAAATAATCTTCCCAATGTTCAATTAATAGAAGTTTACAGTAATGCTAAGGCGGCTCAATTAGCGACTCATGATTCCCATTCGGGAGCGATTGCCGGTGAATTAGCAGCCCGTTTATATAATCTAAAAATTATTGCTCACAACATTGAAGACAATCCTGATAATTACACACGCTTTTTAGTAATTGGGAAAAAAGCTGGTTCTCCTACCGGTTCAGATAAGACTTCCATTATGTTTTCCATTAAAGATCGAGTAGGGGCATTGTATTCCATGTTACGGCCCTTTCAGAAATATGAGATAAATTTGACCAGTATTGAATCTCGGCCTTCTAAAATAAAGTTGTGGGATTACTACTTCTTCGTTGATTTTCAAGGACATATTGAAGAAGAGCGAGTTCAACAAGCATTGACGGAATTAAAGAAATATTGTTTAAGTTTAAAAATTCTGGGGTCTTACCCTTCAGCTAGTTAAGGAAATGAACCTTTTTCAAGATCTTACTATTGGTCAATATTTACCTTTAGAGTCCAGGATTCATCGACTGGATCCGCGTTTGAAAATTGTAGCTACCCTGACATTAATGATCTTAATCTTTTTGCTCGATGATTTCAGGAGCTATGGTTTATTAGGATTTTTTATTCTGGGAGTAATTTTTGTTGCTCGATTGCCCTATAATTACATATTCCGCAGCTTCAAGTCCATGCGCTGGCTTTTTCTATTTATATTTTTGCTCAATCTTTTATGGACTCCGGGAAAATCACTTCCGCATTTTCCCATTGGTTTTATTAATTTAACTTACGAAGGAATGCGCCAAGCCAGTTTTATAACCTTGCGGTTAATCCTTCTCATTTTGACTGCTTCTTTCCTTACTCTTACTACCTCCCCGCTGGAGTTAACCAGCGGAATAGAGAGATTGCTGGAATTTCCCCGGATTGCTAAAATTCCTGCCCATGAATTTGCTATGATGATGACCATTGCCCTGCGTTTTATTCCCACTTTACTGGAGGAAACAGAAAAAATTATGAAAGCTCAGATTGCTCGCGGGGCAGATTTCGAAACCGGAAATTTAATTCGTCGGGCAAGAAGTCTGGTTCCCCTATTAATTCCACTTTTCATGAGTGTTTTTCGTCGGGCGGACGAACTAGCTACCGCTATGGAGACAAGATGCTACCAGGGAGGTAAAAATCGTTCCCATTTTCGAGAATTAGAATTTAAAAATGAAGATTATGTAGCAGCGGGAGTTATAACCATAATTTTTGCCGGTTTAATATGGTATTCACGTTTTCGATAAGAGGGAAGAATTGCCTACTCTAAAATCCTTATTTCCTTATAAATTTACGAAAAATGATTTACGAATAATGGACCAGCGGAGCTCTATCCGCATGTTGGACCGCGAAGATATGCTGGCCCGAATAGAGTATTTTCCTGAGCAATGTGCCCGGGCTGTTAAAATTGGGGAATCAATTGTTCTTCCCAGCTACCGGACAATTTCTCACTTGGTAATTAGCGGAATGGGTGGTTCCGCCATTGGGGGAGAACTGCTGTTAGACTATACCCGTAATGATATAAATATTCCATTAGTGGTTAATCGGCACTATTCTATTCCCCGATTTGTTAATCAGAGAAGTTTGATTTTTGTTTGCAGTTATTCAGGAAATACCGAGGAAACCCTGCAGGCATGGGAGGAAGCTCGAAAGAGGAGAGCAAAATTAATTGTGGTTACTACGGGTGGAAAACTAGGCCAAGAAGCGAAAGCAAACAAAATTCCTACTATCCTTCTGCCTTTTATCGGTCCCCCCCGCTCAGCTCTCGGTTATTCTTTTTTTCCCCTTCTGATTATCCTCCAAAAACTTAAACTTATTCCTAATCGGAACCGAGAAATTGAGGAAGCAATCGCAGTTTTGCACCGCCTGAAAGATAAATATGTACCGGAGTGTCCCCGGCCAGAAAATTTAGCTAAGCAGCTGGCAGAGAGACTGTACCATTACCTCCCGGTAATTTACGGAAGTCAGGATACCACTTCCGCAGTAGTATCCCGCTGGCGAGGACAATTTAATGAAAACAGTAAAACCTACGCTTTTTCCAACGTTATTCCGGAAATGAACCACAATGAAATTGTGGGATGGGAACACTCCCACGAGCTAACTAAAAATTTCCAGGTGATTATTCTCCACGATCCTGCAGATAGTCCTCGAGTGCAAAAGCGACAAGAAATTACGCGCCTCATTTTGGAAAAAAATGCCGCCGGAATTGTCAAAATAACCGGAGAAGGTAATTCCTTATTGGCCAGAATGTTTTCCTTGATTTACTTGGGAGATTTTGTAAGTTTTTATCTTGCCATCCTCAAAGGGGTGGATCCCACACCCGTGGCTTCTATTGATTTTCTCAAAAAATCATTGGAGGGAACTCCATAACTATGGTAGCGGTATTACCGGTGGCAGGTGCTGGTACTCGCTTACGTCCTCATACCCATACCTTACCCAAAGTTCTTATTCAGGTTGCCGGAAAGCCCATTTTAGGTCATATTCTGGATGAGATAGAGAAATTAGGTATTGAGGAATTAATTTTGATTATTGGATATATGGGAGAAAAAATTATTAAGTATGTGGAAGAAAATTATCATTTCCGAATGCATTATGTAGAACAAAAGGAACGTAGGGGTATCGGGCATGCTATTTACCTTACAAAAGATTTTTTACCTAGAGATCCCATTCTTATCGTATTGGGGGACACTGTTTTTAAAGCTGACTTGCGAAAAATGATTTCCCAACCTTATAGTTCTCTGGCAGTAAAAGCAGTGACCAATCCCTCCCGATTTGGGAATGTAGAACTGGAAGGGGGGTTTATAAAACAATTAGTAGAAAAACCTACTCATCCGGCTACCAATCTGGCCGTTGTGGGAATATATTATCTTACTAATATTTCTTTACTGATAGAATCGCTGGGAAAAATTATCCAGCAAGATATTCGCACTGGTAATGAATATCAGCTTACTGATGCACTGCAATTAATGATAAACCAGGGAGAAAAAATTAAAGCTTTTGAAGTAGAAGGCTGGTATGATTGCGGTCGTCCAGAAACCTTACTTCTTACCAATAGATATCTATTAGAAGAGAAAGGCGGAACTCCCCAGCGTGAAGGGTGCATAATAATTCCCCCGACATTTATTGCTGAATCCTCAATAGTAGAACAATCCATAATCGGACCTTATGTTTCTATTGCCGGAGGGGTAATCATTTCTGCATCGGTAATTCAGAACTCTATCATTAACGAAAATGCCCGGGTAGAAAGAGTTTTGTTGTCATCTTCTATCATTGGAGAACATGCAGTAGTAATAGGAAAATTTCAACAATTAAATGTGGGAGATTCTTCAGAAATAAGTTTCATTGAATAAAGAAGAGCACCTTATTAATATGAAGGCTAAAATATCTGAGGGAGGAATCGAATAAGATGAAAGAACGAAAATATTCCTTTACTTCTGAATCAGTAACCGAAGGGCACCCCGATAAAGTGGCGGATCAAATATCTGATGCCATTCTGGATGCCATTTATGAAAAAGACACCAATGGGAGAGTAGCCTGCGAGACTCTAGTTACTACGGGTTTAGCTTTTGTGGCAGGGGAAATTACCACCACCTGTTATGTGGATATACCGCAGATTGTTCGGAATACTTTACGGGAAATTGGCTATACGGATGCAAAAATTGGCTTCGATTCTGAAACCTGTGGAGTTATTACCGCTATTCAGGAACAATCAGGAGATATTGCCCAAGGAGTGAATCGGAATGGGGCGGGAGATCAGGGCATCATGGTGGGATATGCTATACGCCATAATCTTGAACTTATGCCTCTTCCCATCACGCTGGCTCATAAATTGGTAAGGCGTCTGGCAGAAGTCCGTAAGAAAAAAATCTTACCTTACTTACGTCCCGACGGAAAATCCCAGGTGACAGTTGAATTTGTGAGTAACCGGCCGGTCCGCGTGGATACAGTAATTATTGCTGCTCAGCATAATCCGGATGTTTCCGAAAAAGTAGTAAGAATGGACATTCTTGAAAGTGTGGTTAAATACGTCATTCCCCCCGAATTGATTGATCCTCGACATTTCCAGGTATTAGTGAATTCTACCGGCCGTTTTGTTACCGGTGGACCTCAGGCGGATACTGGAGTAACGGGCAGAAAAATTATGGTGGACACTTATGGGGGATGGGCAAGACACGGAGGAGGATGTTTTTCGGGTAAGGACCCTACTAAAGTAGACCGTTCTGCCTCATATGCTGCTCGCTATATCGCTAAAAATATTGTTGCGGCTGGTCTAGCCGATGAATGTGAAGTCCAGCTTGCTTATGCTATTGGAGTACCAGAACCGGTAGCTATTATGGTTAACACTTACGGAACGGAAAAGGTTCCGGAGTCAAAATTAATAGAGATAATTCATAAATATTTCCCCCTTAACCCTTCAGGGATAAGAGAGATGTTACAGCTTCATCGTCCCATTTACCGAAAAACCGCTGTCTACGGTCATTTCGGAAGAGAAGAGGCTGAATTTACCTGGGAAAGGACTGATAAAGTAGAATTGCTTAGAAATGATGCCGGAATATAGAGGTAAGGTCCGAGGAGGAATATAATGGATTACGATGTAAGTGATCTATCTTTGGCGGATAAAGGAAGGTTGCGCGTTGAGTGGGCTAGCCGCCAGATGCCGGTGGTAAGACTTATTCGTAAACGCTTTCTACGAGAAAAACCTCTCCAAGGTATAACTATTTCCGCCTGTCTCCACGTTACTGCCGAGACTGCTAATTTAGTTCTCATCCTGGCTGCCGGAGGAGCCAGAATAGCTCTTTGTGCCTCAAATCCTCTTAGTACTCAGGATGAGGTGGCCGCTTCTCTGGTGAAGTATCATCAGTTGCCGGTTTTTGCCCAACGTGGAGAAGATAAGCAAACTTACTATCAGCATATAGATTGCGTGTTAGATTATCAGCCGCAAATTACTATTGATGACGGAGCAGATCTGGTTTCTACGCTGCACCAGCGAAAAAATCTGCCCCCAGGGATGCTGGGGGGAACAGAAGAAACTACTACTGGAGTGTTACGTCTACGCAGTATGGAACGAGAAGGAATTCTTCGTTATCCGATTATCGCAGTAAACGATGCTCAGACTAAATATCTATTTGATAATCGTTATGGTACGGGCCAGAGCACAGTGGATGGATTAATTCGAGCTACCAATCTTTTACTGGCGGGAACTAATTTTGTGGTGCATGGCTACGGATGGTGTGGCCGAGGAGTGGCCATGCGCGCTCGGGGAATGGGTGCCAATGTAATTGTTACTGAAGTGAATCCTTTGCGGGCATTAGAAGCTAAAATGGATGGATATCAGGTCATGCCTTCTTTGGAGGCTGCTCGCATCGGGCATGTATTTGTAACCCTTACCGGGAACATTAATGTAATTAACAGAAAACATTTTGCAGTTATGCGGGATGGCGCTATTCTTTGTAATTCCGGACACTTCAATGTAGAAATCAATATTCCCGCTCTGGAAAAAATGAGTGTACGGAAAAGAAAAGTTCGGGAAATGATCGAGGAATATGTTCTTGCTGATGGCCGGAAAATTTACCTCCTGGGTGAAGGACGTCTGATAAATCTGGTAGCCGCAGAAGGGCATCCCGCCAGTGTAATGGATATGAGTTTCAGCAATCAGGCCCTATGCGTGACATATCTGGCTAAAAATGGTAAAAACTTAGGGAAAAAAGTCTATCCTGTCCCTCGAGAAATCGATCAAGAAGTAGCAGCTTTAAAGTTAAAGAGTTTAGGAATAAAAATTGACAATTTAACTCCCGAACAACAGAAATACTTCCATTCCTGGGAATTAGGTACCTAAGGCAAAATTGAGAAAGGGGACAAGGTCAGTGATTCGCCGGTTGGAGATAGTAACCACTGCGCGTGTGGAACTGATTGATATTACCACTAAGATTAGTCAGGTAGTGAGTGAAAGCGATGTTAAAGAAGGCGTATGTTACATTTTTGTTCCCCACACCACCGCCGCGATAACTATAAATGAAAATGCCGATCCCAGTGTCCGTCAAGACATTCTGAACGAATTTAACAAAATTGTTCCTTTAGAAAATCGTTATTCCCATAGGGAAGGGAATGCCGATGCCCATATAAAATCTACTCTCATTGGTACTTCTCAGGTAGTTCCGGTTGAAAATGGAAGGCTGGTTCTGGGAACTTGGCAAGGAATTTACTTTTGCGAATTTGATGGTCCCCGGCGACGACGAGTACTGGTGAAAGTAGCTTGAAAATTGAAATATGAGACACAATTTTCCGGCAATAATTACCCTGCTTACCGATTTTGGATCTAAGGCGGGATATGTAGGAGCAATGAAGGGGGTAATTCTGGCTATTAATTCCAAAGTTCGATTGATAGATATAAGTCACGAGGTGGAACCTCAGGATATATGGGAGGGAGCTCTAATTCTCAGAAATGCCTTTCATTTCTTTCCCCAGGGAACGATTCATTTAGCGGTGGTGGATCCGGGTGTGGGAAGTGGAAGAAAAGCGTTGCTGGTGAAGACAAAAGATTACTTTTTTATCGCCCCCGATAACGGTCTTATCAGTTTAGCCTTAAGAGAGCAGTTATGTGAAAAAATAATAGAAATTACCAATAGCAAATATTTTGTACAACCGCTGAGCAATACTTTTCAAGGTCGAGATATTTTTGCCCCGGTGGCCGCTTATCTATCACAGGGAGTCCCTCCCGAAGAATTCGGTCGTGTAATTGAGCAATGGGTGGAACTTTCTTTTCCCACCCCGCATTCCGAAGGAGGTCAACTGGTGGGAGAAATAATCTATGTGGATCGTTTTGGAAATTTAATCACCAATATTACTCCCGAGTTACTAAGAGAAAGGGTACCCTTTCCCAAAAAATGCCAAATTGAAATTCAGAATCGGATTATAGAAAAAATAAGTCAATCCTATGCTGAGAATCCTCAGGAGGCATTGCTGGCCATCTGGGGAAGCTGGGGATTTTTGGAAATATCCGTCAATCATGGAGATGCCTGCCGAATTTTATCCTCAAAGAAAGGTGACCCAGTCCGGGTGAGACTGGAATAAAAAATTACTATTAACTAACTGGAGGGGACTCATGAAAAGGGCAAAAATCGGGGTTATTGGAGGTAGTGGATTATATGAAATAAAGGAGCTTAAAAAGCAAGATAAGATAAGTCTCACCACCCCTTTCGGAGATCCTTCCGACGAGATTACCCTCGGTACCCTGGAAGAAGTGGAAGTAGCTTTTCTTCCTCGTCACGGAAAAGGACACCGTATTCTGCCAGAAGAACTAAACTCTCAAGCCAATATTTATGCCCTTAAATCCTTAGGGGTAGAATGGATTATTTCGGTAAGTGCCGCTGGAAGTATGAAAGAAGAAATACGCCCCCTGGACTTGGTAATTCCCGATCAGTTATTTGATCGGACCCGCAGTCGAGTGAGTAGTTTTTTCGGTAATGGCCTGGTAGGACATATTAGTTTTGCCGATCCTTTCTGCCCCGTCCTCAGCCGATTGCTTTACCAAGCGGCAGAGAAAACAAGGAGCAGGGTGCATTATGGTGGAACTTACATTTGTATTGAAGGACCCCAATTCTCTACTAAAGCTGAATCTCGTATCTATCGTCAGTGGGGGGTAGATATTATCGGAATGACTGCCCTTCCAGAAGCGAGATTGGCCCGGGAAGCGGAAATATGTTATGCCACGCTGGCCTTGATCACTGATTATGACGTCTGGCATACTACTGAAGAAAAAGTAAGTGCGGAAAAAGTAGTTCAGAATCTTTTACGCAGCGTAGATACCGCCAAAAAAGTCTTAAGGGAGGTTATTCCCCGGATTCCCCAGCAAAGGAAATGTGAGTGTGCTACTGCTCTAGCCAAAGCTCTGGTAACTGACAAAAAATTGATTCCCCAGAAAACTCGAGAGGATCTGGAATTAATTATTGGCAAATATCTTTAGCTTCGATTAAGGCAGACGAATAGTCTAATTGAACAATTCTATTTTGACAGAACTAAGAATATGTGGTATACTTTAATTTTGAGATTTAAAATAGCATAGGAAACGGTGGTGAATAAAGTTGACCAATAAGGGGAAAATACTGTTAATAACTATTTTTCTGATAATGATGGCCGGAATAATCTCTGTGGCAGCCGAATTACCAAATCTGCTGGAGATTAGTCAAGAAGAGCATCGGCAAAATGGAAAGGTAGTAGGGATCCAACCAGATAAGTTGGTAGGCTCCCCCGGAGACTGTATTTTTATTAACCGGGGGAAAGACAACGGCATTAAGATTGGCGATCAATTCTATGTCTACCGCCCAACCGCTATCCTGGGAGGTAATCTGGAAGGAGTTTCAGCACCGATAGCGGGCATGATAGAAATTGTGGATGTTCAACTTCGAACTGCCACTGCTATTGTAAAAGACTTTATGATGCCTATTCTCCCCGAGGATTACGTTTATTTCTTCCAAGAAGGGACAGGAGAAATACGAGAAAAAGTACGTTACTTTTTGCTGCCCGAGACCTCTTCCCTCGATGCCACCGTGGTAGGAACCCCCGGCAATAGAATTCTACTAACAGTGGGGGACGAAATTTTCCTTGACCGCGGTAACGGGAAGCTAGGGGAGGGGGAGATAATGTATCTTTATCGTCCAGGGTCTTTAATTAAGGATCCGGTAACCCGGGAATACATCGGCGTACCAGTAGAAGTTTTAGGCATAGTGGAAATATTACACGTAGGGGTTACTCTTTCCCGGGCAAAAATTAGCCAGTTTTATCAATTTGCAAAAGTAGGGGACCGAGTCGCTATGGCGACGGAGATTCCCTTCTATCCCCAGAAATAAGTTTCTATTTAAAAGACTTTAACGATAAAGCCACGATCGGTTACGTGGCTTTTTTTATGCCTATAAGGAAAATATGCTATAATTAAAAACAATGGAGTAGTAAGAAATGACTGATTTCACTCCTATGATGAAACAATATAAAGCGATTAAAAGACAATTCCCCGACGCTATTCTCATGTTCCGGGTCGGAGATTTCTATGAGATGTTCTTTGACGATGCAGTAAAATCTTCCCAGCTATTACAGATTACTTTAACTTCTCGCCAGAAAGGGGAGGGGCAACACATTCCTATGTGTGGAGTACCCTATCATGCTGCGGAGACTTATATTGTCCGTCTTATTCGCCAGGGTTATAAAGTTGCTATCTGTGAACAGATGGAAGATCCACAATTAGCTAGAGGAATTGTCAGAAGAGAGGTCACTCGAGTAATTACTCCGGGAGTAGTAGTGGATGCTAGCTTACTGGAGGAAAAAAAGAACAACTATTTGATGGCTATCCTTCCTGGAAAGCCGAGATGGGGCTGGGCGATAGCAGATGTTTCTACGGGAGAATTTTTAACCTCGGAAATCGAATCTTCCCGGGTGAAAGAAAAGCTGAAAGACGAACTGCTCCGATTTAAACCCACGGAATGTTTAATTCCCAAATCACAGGAAAAAAATGAATACTTACGCCAGTTATTAGAAATGGAAATTTCTCCTTTGATAAGTTGTTTGGAGGATTGGATTTTTGATAATGATAATGCTTACTCTAATTTGACCAGCCACTTCGGAGTTCAATCCTTAGCCGGTTTTGGCTGCGAAAATTTATCCACGGCCATCGGCGCCGCGGGAGCTATTCTTTACTATCTGCAGGAGACGCAGAAAACAGCATTGCCTCACATCAATCGCTTGATTCCTTACTTCCCTGGGGAATACATGATGCTGGATCAGACAACCCAGCGGAATTTGGAATTAATAGAAAATCTTATAGAAAAAAGTAAAAAAAGAACGCTCCTAGAAGTTCTTGACAAAACAGTGACTTCCATGGGAGGGAGACTTCTCCGTTCGTGGATACTTAAACCTTTACTAGACGTCAATCAGATTCGTCTGCGCCAAAATGCGGTAGAAGAGCTGGCTTCCGATCCCTCCCGACGTCAAGAACTCCGTGAAATTATGAGCCAGATCTTTGATTTAGAACGTTATACTGCCCGATTAAGTTGTGGAAATGTTACTCCTCGTGATCTGGTAACCCTCCGTGAATCTTTTCGATTATTTCCTCAACTCAAAGATAACCTTTCCGGCTGTTTATCTGATCTTTTAATCCAAATGGCGGCAGAGATAGACGAAATGCCGGAAACTGTAACTTTACTAGATCGGGCACTGGAGAATAATCCTCCTTCTTCACTGCGGGAAGGGGGGATGATTAGATGCGGCTATAATTTGGAACTGGATAAGCTGCGAACGGTGGTTAAAGATGGTAAAGAATGGATTGCCGGTCTGCAGGCAAGAGAGCGAGAACGTACCAAAATTAACTCTCTGAAAGTAGGATACAATAGCATTTTCGGATACTACTTAGAAGTTACCAAACCCCATCTTACCCGAGTGCCAGAAAATTACATCCGTAAGCAGACCTTAACCAACGCTGAGCGCTTCATTACTCCCGAACTTAAAGAATATGAATCTTTGATTCTGGGAGCAGAAGAAAAAATTATAGAACTTGAATATCAAATCTTTCAACAATTACGAACAGAAGTATTAACAAAAGTTCCTTCCATCCAGAAAAATGCCCGGATTATTGCCCAGCTGGATGTCTTAACTTCCCTGGCACAGGTGGCAGTGGAAAATGGTTACCAAAAACCGGAAGTCAACGATAATGATGTCATCTCTATTAAAGACGGCCGGCACCCGGTAGTAGAAAAGAATTTGATAAAAGAAAAATTTGTTCCCAACGATGCCTATCTGAATAGTCAGGAAAATCAGCTTCTGATTATAACCGGACCCAATATGGCGGGTAAGTCTACCTACTTACGTCAGGTAGCTCTGATTGTACTGCTTGCCCAGATGGGAAGTTTTGTTCCTGCCAGCCAGGCCAGCATAGGGGTGGTGGATAGAATTTTTACCCGAGTGGGGGCTACCGACAATTTAGTTTTGGGACAGAGCACTTTTTTAGTAGAAATGAACGAAACTGCCAATATTCTTAATAATGCTACTACCCGGAGTCTAATCATTTTAGATGAGATTGGGCGGGGAACCAGTACTTACGACGGAGTAAGTATCGCCTGGGCAGTGGCAGAGTATATCCATAACCAAAATCGCTTAAGAGCCAAGACTCTTTTCGCCACTCATTATTACGAACTTACCTGGTTGGCGTCTTCTCTACCAAGAGTAAAAAATTATAATGTGGCCGTTCGGGAATGGAATGAAGAAATTGTCTTTCTCAGAAAAATTATGGAAGGAAGTGCGGATCGAAGTTATGGTATTCAGGTAGCCCGTCTGGCGGGGCTTCCATCGGAAGTAATACAGAGAGCAAAAGAAATACTAGCTCTGCTGGAACAAAATAATGAACTGGGAAGGGGAAGCTTAAAACCGGAAGACGCTTCTCGGGATTACTCGTCGAGTGTGCAATTAAATCTTTTTGATGTTCGTTCCCATCCCCTGGTAGAAGAATTGAAGAATCTTGATCTCGAACATATGACTCCTTTGGAAGCTTTGAACAAAATCTGGAGTTGGAAACAAAAAGCCCGGGAAGAAAACTGGTAATTAAAGAAGGAACTTCACACCAGTATACAGGAAGTAAAAAGCAAAAACTATCAAGAAGCCCCCGCAAAACAAAAGAATTCCGCGATACAGTCTATTGGTAAAAAATTTCCTTCCGGAAGCAATAATTCCCGCCACTATACTATACCAGACCAGATCAGAAGATATGTGTCCAGTATAGAAAGAAATTAGTCCCAGAGTTCCCTGCTTTAAGGAAATGATAATGTAACTTGCTCCTACGGTTGCCCACCACAGTATCCAGTAGGGATTGGAGAGACTTACCACCGCCCCAGTAGAAACGGGTTTCCATAAAGATTTTCTTGGGGAAGAAGCGGGATTTGACATCCGAGTGGGATTAATTTTAAAATTCCTGCGGTAGGCTTCCCGGAATATTCCTTGCCCCATCCATAAGAGAACCGCTCCCCCAATCAATCCTATAGCCCCTTTAACTGCCGGAAAGGTAAAAATCTGGTTCAATCCAAAAACAAAAGCTACCGTTAATGATAACTCTAATATGCCATGTCCCAGGATCAGAAGGGGACCAGCTCGGAATCCCCGCGAGGCACTTTCAGTAATGGTCACTGTGAGAAGGGGACCGGGCATCATAGCTCCAGAAAGACCTACTACAAAGGAGGTAATGAATAAGGCTATCTTATCCACCCAATTAGTATAACATAAATTTTTATTTTTAATTATAAATTTGAGATAATATGGTATAATTAGCAGGGTTTATCAAGGAAAGGGAGAAAGAGAATGGTTAGCTCTATTCTACAAAAGGTTTTCGGAACTAGAAATGAACGGGAAATCAAAAAGATGCAGCTGGTAGTAATGGCCATCAACGATCTAGAGCCACGGTTGGAGAAATTATCTGACCAACAATTGAAAGCAGAAACTCAGCGATTTAAACAGCGGTTAGCAGCCGGTGAGACACTTGATGATTTGCTGGTTGAAGCATTTGCAGTAGTTCGGGAAGTATCCAAGCGTACTATTAGGCTAAGACATTTTGATGTGCAGCTCATGGGGGGTATTGTTTTGCACCAAGGAAAAATTTCTGAAATGAAAACTGGCGAAGGGAAAACCTTAGTAGCTACCCTGGCAATATATCTTAATGCTTTAACTAGTAGGGGCGTGCATTTGGTAACAGTAAATGATTATTTGGCTAAACGAGATACGCTATGGATGGGACCTATTTACCATTTTCTGGGTCTCACCGTAGGTTGTATCCAGCACGAAGCAGCTTTTCTTTACGATCCGGAATCTCCCGTCGCTGACGAAAGATACCGGAATCTCCGACCTGTTTCTCGCCAGGAAGCCTACCTTGCCGATATTACTTACGGAACCAATAATGAATTCGGTTTTGACTATTTGCGGGATAATATGGCTGTTCATCCCGAGGAGCGGGTGCAGAGACCTTTCTATTATGCTATTGTTGATGAAGTAGATAGTATTCTCATAGATGAGGCCCGGACGCCGCTCATTATCTCTGGTCCTGCCGAGGAATCTACCGAAATGTATTATGTAATTGATGGCATTATTCCTCACTTACGTCCCGATGCCGACTATCATGTGGATGAGAAATTAAGAACCGCTACTCTCACGGAAGAAGGGGTGGGCAAAGTTGAGAAAATGCTGGGAGTAAGCAATCTTTACGATGAGCGTCATATAGGATTAGTTCACCACGTGAATCAGGCTTTGCGGGCTCATACTCTCTTCCGACACGATGTAGACTACGTGGTAAAGGATAGAGAAGTTATTATTGTAGATGAATTTACTGGACGTTTAATGCCAGGAAGAAGGTACAGCGATGGTCTTCATCAAGCTTTAGAAGCTAAAGAAAGAGTACCGATTGCTAATGAAAACCAGACTCTGGCTACTATTACTTTTCAAAATTATTTCCGTCTCTATGAAAAACTAGCAGGTATGACTGGTACTGCAGCCACCGAGGCGGAAGAATTCTGGGAAATTTATCAACTGGAAGTAGTGGTGATTCCTACCCATAAACCTATGATCCGTATTGATTATCCAGACGTAATTTACCGCACGGAAAGAGAAAAATTCCAGGCAATTGTAGAGGAAGTAGAGCGTTTATATCGAATTGGACGGCCGGTTCTGGTGGGAACCATCTCTATTGAAAAGAACGAAAAGCTGAGCGAATTGCTAAAACATCGCGGAATTCCCCACCAAGTTTTAAATGCTAAATACCACGAAAAGGAAGCCTCAATCATTGCCCGCGCTGGTCAGAAAAGTGCGGTAACTATTGCCACGAATATGGCTGGTCGGGGAGTGGATATAGTACTGGGAGAGGGAATAGTGGGGTTAGGAGGTCTGCATGTTATCGGTTCCCAGCGCCACGAAGCTCGGCGGATTGATAATCAGTTAAGGGGCCGTTCTGGCAGGCAGGGAGATCCAGGATCTTCCCGTTTTTATCTCTCTCTGGAAGATGATCTGATGAGAATTTTTGGTTCCGAGAAAATTGGCCGAGTAATGGATACTTTGGGACTGGAAGAAGGACAGGAGATTACCCACCATTTAATAACTAAGGCTATTGAGCGTGCTCAAAAAGCAGTGGAGGCTCAAAATTTTGAAATTCGCAAACATCTGCTGGAATATGATAACGTTATGAATACTCAGAGGGAGATGATTTATGAACAACGCCGAATAATTCTGGAGGGGGAAAATTTAAGAGAATATGTTCTGGAGATGATTGAAGATGTAGTAAATGGGTATTTAGCCATTTATACTAACCCGGAACTTCCTCCGGAGGATCAGGATTGGAAAGGATTAATGGATTGCATTCAGCAAATTTTCCCTACTTCTTTTTCCTCCGATGAACTCATTTCTTTCCCAAAACCAGATACGGTTCGGAAATTGATGATGGAAAAAATCAAAGATGTCTATGAAGAAAGGGAAAAAGAACTGGGGTCTTCAATAATGCGTCAGTTAGAAAAGATAGTGACTCTTCACGTGGTGGATAGTAAATGGAAGGATCACCTTTATGCTATGGATCGGCTGCGGGAGGGAATCGGCTTACGCGCTTACGGCCAGATCGAACCTCTGCAGGCTTACAAAAAAGAAGGATACGAAATGTTTCAGCAGATGGTAGAAAGAATTAAAGAGGATGTGGCTCGATATATATTCCGGGTGCAGGTGGTAGCCGAAAAACCCGCAACTTATTCCCGGTGGCCAACTGACGCTTCCCCAGTGAGAGTTGGTGCCAGCGATAAAATTTCTGCTCCTACGAATCTTCCCTTTGCCCGGAGAACCCCTCCATGGGGAAGCCCAATATCGCAATTTTCCGGCCAAGAGATATCTCTCCGAAAGCGCAGAAAAATTGGACGTAACGATCCCTGTCCCTGTGGAAGCGGAAAAAAATTTAAAAAATGTTGCGGTCGATAAATAATTTAAGATTTATACTCATATAGGAGGACAGAAATGCGAATAGGATTTCTTACTGCATGCCTTCCAGCGATACCTCTAGAGGAACTGGTAAAATGGGCTAGTAAAAATGGTTTTAGTGCCTTAGAAGTAGGATGTTTGCCAGAAGTGTCTTTCAAAACACAGGGGTCTAATCTAGATGTTTCTCATCTGGAGATGACAGAAATTTCCCGGATTAAAGAACTTTTCAAAAAGCACCTAATGACAATATCTTCTCTGGCTTATTATGATAATCTTCTCGACCCCGATATTGCTGCGCGAAAGAAAAAGCATGATCATTTAAAAAAGGTAATCGATACTGCGGCTAATCTGGAAGCAAATCTGGTAGGAACTTTTGTAGGTAGAGATCCCAATTTGAATCTGGAAGATAATTTCAAACTTTATCAGGAAGTCTTTACTCATCTTCTGGATTATGCCAGTATTCGTGGGGTGCGATTGATGATAGAAAATTGTCCTATGGTTTCCTGGCAGAAAGAAGGGCTTCCCGGAAATATCGCTTATTCTCCGGAAAACTGGGAACGGATGTTCCTATTAATTTCTTCCCCCAAATTAGGGTTGAACCTGGACCCCTCGCATCTTTACTGGCTGGGCACCGATTATCTTCAGGCGATAAGAGATTTTTCAGGAAGAATCTTCCATACTCACGCCAAAGACACTGAAATTTTAATGGACCGGATGTCTTACCAAACAATACTGGGAAAAGAATGGTGGAGATATCGGATCCCGGGATGGGGAGCAATTGACTGGTGTGAATTTATCTCGGTTCTGAGTGAAACTGGTTATGATGGGGTTCTCAGTATTGAACATGAAGATCCTGTCTGGCATGGCGATGAAAATAGAATAAAGAAAGGCCTGATTCTGGGTTATCGTCATCTAGCTCAATTTATAATTTAGGAAAGGTAGGAATAGTTTCATGTCTACTGGAAAAATAAAAGTAGGCATTGTAGGCGCGGGAATTGGCTCGTTCCATGCCAGCGCTTATTGTAAGTTGCCGGAAGTGGAAGTGGTGGCTATTGCTGATATTAATCGTGGACGAGCGGAAAAATTAGCAAGAGACTTTAAAGTTCCCAAAATCTATATCGACTATGGTCAAATGATTACTCAGGAAGAGCTGGATGCGATTAGTGTATGTACTCCCAATTATCTTCATACTTTGGTCGCCGTAGAAGCTCTAAATCATGGAAAGCATGTTCTCTGTGAAAAGCCTCTCTCTACTAACGCGGAAGAAGGAGCTAAAATTGTAGAAGCAGCCAGAAAGGCAGGAAAAATACTGATGATGGGTTTCAACCAGCGATTTCAGGGAGAGTCCCAAGTTCTGAAACAATTTGTCAGAGAAGGATTACTGGGGGAAATCTATTATGCAAAAGCGGGCTGGATTCGACGACGAGGCATTCCCGGTATCGGAAGTTGGTTTACGGAAAAAGAAAAAGCCGGGGGAGGTGCCCTGATTGATATTGGAGTACATGTGCTTGATTTAACTCGCTGGTTGATGGGGAACCCACGACCGGTCAAAGTCCTAGCATCTACTTATGCTAAATTTGGTCCTCGAGGAAAAGGAAAAGGTGAATGGGGAATATCGGTTCCGGGAGGAAAATTTGATGTTGAAGATCTGGCTATTGGCTTGATAAAATTTGAAAACGGAAGTACCTTATTTTTAGAAACTAGCTGGGCTTCCCATGTGGAAAAGGAAATGGTCTTTTCTAGTCTTCTTGGAACCGAAGGAGGAGCGAATCTTTTTCCTCTTCATATCTATACTGAAATTCATGGTGAGGCAGTGGATATTACCCCCTTAGTTTGTCCGGTTAATAGCTATGAGGCAGAAATTGCTCATTTCATTAGGTGTATCCGTAACAATCAATCCTCAATATCCCCCGGGGAGGATGGTTTAGCAGTGATGAAAATTATCGATGCCATTTATAAATCTGCGGTGGAGGGAAAAGAGATAGAAATAGACTAATAAAGAATAGGAAGGAGAAACCTCAAGGAAAATGCTACGGGATAGAGTAGGAAGTTCGCGAGATTTTATGATTACCACCATTTCGCGAAGAGAACTCCATCGGGAACCCTTGGGTGTCTGCCGAGCAGACCTGGGAGTGACCGGGGGAGTAATCTATATTCAGGGAATATTTAATCCCGGTATTAAAGTCGATCTGGAAAAAAGACTAAAAAAGATCCCAGGAGTGAAAGAGGTAATCATAGGAGATATTTCTCCCTCCGGGGAAGAAAAGAAAATTCCTAGTCTAAAATGGGGAGAGAAAAGATGGTTCTCCGTAATACTCCGCGGTAAATGGAAACCAAAAGAAGACCTGGAACAAGATTTGTTAGTGGGGATACGGAGGTATACTCCTGCGATGTACGAAGCAGCCATCCAGAAACTTAAAGAAGAGATTAGTTTCCATCCTGATTACCCTGATTTATATAACGATCTTGGTCTAGTCTTCCTGGAGATCTCCCAGGTAGATGCGGCTATTGAAGCGTTCCGTCAAGCTATTTTCTTAAATCCTTATTATGCCATTGCCCATAACAACTTAGGTTTGGCCTACATGCAGAAAGAGGAGTATGAAAATGCCATGGCTCAATTTAGGCGAGCTTTGGAACTTAGCCCTCATTACGCTGACGTTTTGAACAACCTGGGGCTGGTATACCTTAAAAAGAGAGATTATCTTCAGGCAGTCGATGCATTCCAGAAAGCCATTACCATTAACCCTACCTATTTGAATGCTCACACTAATCTGGCATTTACTTATTTTCACCTGGGAAAACCGGAAGAAGGGATTAGAGAACTGAAAGAAGTAATAAGAATAAATCCCCGCAATGTCTATGGTTATTACAATTTAGCTCTGCTTTATGCGGCGATTGATAAAAAAGAAGAAGGGATTCGACAGCTAAAACGGGCTCTGGAACTTAGTCCTCGTTACGTAGAAGCCCACATTTTACGCAGCCTTATTGAAAGCTATAAATCAATCAGTCAGGAAATAGTGGAACGTTTCAAAAAAATTCCCGAAACAAATTCTCACTTTGCTAATCTTCACTATCGGCTGGGCCTATGGTATGCTCACAAAAAGGATTATTCTCGTGCTACCTGCGAATTTGCCCGAGCTCTGGAGATCAACTCTAACCGAGTGAATCTTCATTATCACTTAGGAATGCTTTACGATCAGGAAGGACTTTACGAAGAAGCAATTCAAGAACTAGAAAAAGTTATCGAAATTATACCTCGTCACGGAAAAGCTCATGCCGATCTAGCCTATTTATACGGAGCCAAAGGGATGTTACCAGCAGGAATTAATGAACTTTTACGAGCGATTGAATTGCATCCCAATTATCCCCGGTTACATTATGATTTAGGGTTAGCTTACACCGATAACGGGGATTATGACTTAGCGGAAGAAGAATTTAGAAAAACTATCGAACTTAATCCTCATTGGGCTTTTACATACTTTAATCTAGGTTATATCTACCAGTCTCGTCGAGAATATCAGCGCACAATAGAAATCTATCAGAAAGGTTTAGAGCTATTTCCCAATCATCATGTTTACAGTTTGATTGGGGATCTCTATTTCCAGGAAAATCGCCTCATGGAATCAATGGAAGCATATAAGCGAGCTTTAGAATTTAATTCTTACTGTAGTAAAGCTTACTACTATTTGGGAGAAATTTTATTTTCTCGGCAAAATCTGGAAGGAGCAGTGGCCCAATGGAAGAAATGCATAGAGGTGGACTTTGAAGGTCGCTGGGCTCAAAAAGCCCAACTTCGATTAGAGAAATTAACCATTCCTGATGCTGCATAAGGAAAGGAGAAATTTACCTTGCTTTATGAAGCGACCATAGCTGGTACTGGTTCTTATTTACCAAATAAAATTCTCACCAATGCCGTCCTGGAGAAGATGGTAGATACCTCTGATGAGTGGATCTATACTCGTACGGGAATTATTCAGCGAAGACTAGCCGATGACCATCTCGCTGCTTCTGATCTGGGAGTGAGAGCCGCCCTCCGAGCTATGGAAGAGGCGGAAATAGAGCCATCGACAGTAGAATTCATTATCGTCGCTACCATCACGCCAGATATGCCTTTTCCGGCTACCGCTTGCCTGATTCAGAATTCCCTCGGAGCCACGAATGCTGCGGCCGTGGATATTAATGTCGCTTGTTCCGGGTTTATTTATGGTATGGAGATTGGCAAGCAATTTATTGTAAATGGCACTTACCAGACGGTATTAGTTATTGCTACCGAAATTATGTCCCGGATTACCGACTGGAGTGATCGCAGCACCTGTGTTCTTTTTGGTGATGGAGCGGGTTCGGCAGTTCTCAAACGAGCTTCCTCAAAGGATGGAAGAAAACTAGTGGCTTCTTATTTAGGAGCCGATGGCTCGGCAGCGGACTTACTCAAAATACCTGCTGGTGGTTCCCGGATGCCAGCTAATTACCGCACGGTGGAGCAGAAACTTCATTATCTAAAGATGAGCGGCAATGAAGTCTTTAAGTTTGCAGTAAAAGCTATGGAAGAAGCGGTTGCGAAGCTACTATCCCGTGGAGGTCTGAAAACTGAAGATGTGGCTTTGCTTATTCCTCACCAGGCTAATATGCGGATTATTGATGCTGTGGCCCGCAGATTGGGCTTTTCTCGCGATCGTATTTATGTTAATGTTGATCGTTATGGAAACATGTCCGCTGCTTCGGTAGCGGTTGGTTTAGACGAAGTTTCTCGCCAGGGAAATCTTCGTCCTGGAGATTTAATAATAATTGTTACCTTCGGTAGTGGATTTACCTGGGCTGCCTGTTTGATCGAGTGGTAAGATGCCTAGAATAGTTATTGATGGAGAAAGGTGCAAAGGGTGCGGAATTTGTATAACGATTTGTCCTCGCGGAGTACTAAAGAATTCTGATATTTTAAATTCCCGGGGCTACTTTCAGGTCCTGGTGGATCAGGAAAATAAGTGTACTGCTTGTCTTAATTGTGGATTGATGTGCCCCGATGTGGCTATTGAAATCTGGAAGTAAAAATGGGTAAAGTATTAATGCGGGGAAATGAAGCATTGGGCGAAGCAGCAATTTTGGCCGGTTGCCGCTATTATTTTGGCTATCCCATCACCCCGCAGAATGAAATTCCTGCCTATATGGCCTGGAGAATGCCCCAGGTGGGGGGAGTTTTTCTCCAAGCAGAAAGCGAAATTGCTGCTATTAACATGGTACTGGGAGCAGCCGCCGCGGGAGCAAGAGCTATGACTTCGTCTTCCAGTCCAGGGATTAGCCTCAAACAAGAAGGAATCTCCTACATGGTAGCGTTGGAGTTACCAGGAGTAATCGTGAATATTGTTCGGGGAGGTCCTGGATTGGGAAATATTCAGCCGGCACAATCCGATTATTTTCAGGCCACTAGGGGAGGGGGACATGGTGATTACCGGGTAATTGTCCTCGCTCCCTCAACCGTTCAGGAAATGGCCGATTTTACCATGGAGGCGTTTGAACTGGCTGATTTTTACCGTAATCCAGCAATTATTCTTGCTGATGGATTGTTAGGACAGATGATGGAACCCTTAGAATTTCGGTCTCCCCAAAAAAGAGATTTACCTCCTAAAAACTGGTCACTTACCGGAGCAAAAGGAAGGCTACCCAATTGCTTTAAGTCGTTGCTCATGACTCCCGGAACTTTAGAAGCTCATAATTGGAAGCTATTTCAAAAATACCAGAAAATGCAAGAACAGGAAAGTCGCTGGGAAACTTTCGAAGTGGAAAATGCTGATCTGATAATGGTAGCCTATGGAACTACTGCGCGTATCTGCAAGGGTGCTCTGCGAATTGCAAAGAGCAAAGGATTAAGAGTGGGATTAATCCGGCCAATTACTCTATGGCCTTTTCCCGAAAAGGTTATCAACCAAATAGCCGAACGTGTTAAAAAATTTCTGGTGGTGGAAATGAGCTTGGGGCAGATGGTAGAAGATGTCCGTTTAGCAGTGAATGGAAAAGCAATCGTTCATTTTTATGGACGTCCGGGTGGAGGCATACCATCTCCCGAAGAAATTTATCAGAGAATAGAATCTCTGATTTAGTAATGAAAAAAATTTTTAGTAGGCCTCAGAGTCTGAAAGATAACAATTTCCCTTATTGTCCAGGATGTGGTCATGGTGTAATACATCGATTGGTGGCCGAAGTGATTGATGAATTTAACATCCGGGAAATAACCGTGGGAGTTGCTCCCGTAGGTTGCGCGGTATTTGCTTACGACTATTTCAATTTCGATGTAACCGAAGCTCCTCACGGACGCCCGCCAGCGGTGGCTACCGGCATAAAGCGAGTGCTCCCGGATAACATAGTTTTCACTTATCAAGGGGACGGAGATCTGGCTTCCATTGGTATGGCTGAAATTGTCCACGCTGCCAACCGCGGTGAAAGAATAACCGTAATTTTTGTCAATAATGCTAATTACGGAATGACGGGAGGGCAGATGGCTCCTACTACTCTTCTGGGACAGAAAACTACTACTACTCCCTATGGCCGTGATCCTCAAGAGTGTGGATTCCCTTTGCGAATTCCTGAAATGCTAGCTACTTTAGAAGGGTCCGTATACTTAAGTCGGGTGACCGTCACTAGCCCGGCATATGTTTTAAAAGCTAAAAGAGCAATCCGCTTAGCATTTCAAGCTCAGATAGAAAAACGGGGTTTTTCTTTAGTAGAGGTTCTATCTCCCTGTCCCACTAATTGGGGACTCTCTCCGGTTAAAGCTTTGAAATGGATCGAACAAAAAATGATTTCCGTTTATCCCTTAGGTGATATAAAACACTGGTAAGTATAAATGTAAAATGTATTCGGATGTTATTTTTGCTGGATCGGGGGGTCAGGGAGTTCTCTTCATGGGTAAACTATTAGCTTACGCCGCTATGGAAGGAGGAAGAGAAGTCACCTGGTTTCCCTATTATGGTGCAGAAAGAAGAGGAGGGATATCCTTTTGTACGGTAGTGATTTCTTCCGAAGAAATTTCCTCCCCGGTGGTAGCTTATCCTCAATCGGTAGTGGTACTTGATCGTTTTACCTGGGAACATTTCCAACCCCTCGTGAAGCCAGGAGGACTTTTGATTATTAATCAATCTTTGGTGGAAAAAACCGATGATCGTTTCGATTTAGAGATTTATCGCTTTCCCTTTACCCATTTGGCCCAGCAGTTAGGAGATCCTCGCATAGCCAATATGATTGCTTTAGGTACCTTTGTGGTAAAAACGCAGGTCGTCCCCACTAATATTTTACAACTGGCTTTAGAGAAAATTTCTGAAAATAGGCAGATTTACCAAAAAAATTTACAAGCAATAGAGATGGGAATTGATTTGATGAAGAGGAGGGGAGCCAATTTATGATTCGCGCCGTGGTCTTTGACCGAGATGGAACCATTATTGATTATACCGAAATGCTCTATCGATTTATAAGCGATCTTTATATTCACCAAGGTATGACCTCTCCCCGACCAAGAGAAGTTTTTACTCCTGATTTCTGGAGAAAGATTATCCAGGGTATGAAGGTAGGGAATATAAAGATTCGGGAAGTTCTCAATCAAGCTCCTCGATTATATATGGAACATGCTCGAATTTATCCCGGTGTAGCCGATACCCTCAAATTTCTTAAAGATAAAGGAATCTCCCTAGCTCTGGTAAGTGGCTGGGTAGGAACCGAATCTACCAAAAAGTTTTTAGAAAAGCAAGGCCTTATCAATTATTTTCAGGTTATACTCACCTGTGATGATCTGGGAATTACGGACAATCAGATTGATATATTTTCGCGGTATCTATCCTATAAAGCGGATCTTATAAAAATAGCTTTACAGAATATGAAAGTCACTAGCCCGGAAGCGATAGTGGTGGGAGATTCCCCTGAGGATATCCAGGCAGGGAAAAGTATAGGGTGTACTACCGTAGCGGTTATGACCGCTGAAGCCCGTCAACGAGAAAATGAGTTGCTTCAAGAGAATCCCGATTTAGTCATTCAAGCTCTGTCAGAATTAATGGGGGATAAACTTTCTTTTATTTGATAAAGTTTCAGTTTAATTATTTTAAAAGTAAAAGTTGAAAATAAATTGATTCGCGAAGTCTATGGGACTAAAGTAATAACTCTTGAAAACGGAAACCATTTAGAAGAGATAATCAAGTTTGCCGCCGAGCAGATCGCTCAGGGTAAGCTGGTTGCCTTTCCTACTGATACGGTTTACGGTCTAGGAACTAATGCCTTTAATCAGGGTGCAGTGGAGAAAATTTTTCAGGTGAAAGGCCGAAGCTGGAAGAAGCCATTAGCAATATTAATTGCCGATTTCTCTCAGATTAATTTATTAAGGGCAGAAGTTACCCAGGTAGCACATGAATTAATGGAAAGATTCTGGCCTGGTCCACTTACCCTGATACTGAAATCATCTCTTCCTTTTCCAAAAATCAATGTGAACCAGAACATTGGTGTCCGGATGCCGAACAGCTACCTAGTGCGAAAATTGATAACCCAATCCGGGTGCCTTATAGCGGCAACCAGCGCTAACCTTTCGGGCCATATTAGTTCTACTTCCGGGGAGGAAACCATTAAAGAACTGGCTGGAAAAATCGATCTTATTATCGATTTCGGGGTTATAGCAAAAGGAATGGAGTCCACTGTTCTGGATGTAACGGTTTATCCTCCCCGTCTTTTAAGAGCGGGAAAACTGGAAGAGGGAGAAATTATAAAAGTAACCGGAAAACTGGATTATGGTACTCCGGAGAGGAGCGATTTTGGAACTAAAAAGATTTTGTTGGTTTGTACCGGAAATACCTGTCGCAGTGCTATCGCGGAAGGATTGATGAAACGTATGGTATCCCAGCGAGGAATTGTTGGTCTGGAAGTAATTTCGGCCGGAATATCCGCCTCTTACGGAAGAGAACCTGACCCCTTAGCGGTACTGGCTATGAATGAGGAAGATGTGGATATCTCCTCGCATCGTTCACAACCTTTAACTCTGGATCTCGTTCAAGAAGCTGACCTAATTCTAACCATGACTGAAAGCCACCGTAGCTATATTCTATCCCGAATGCCTCAGATTCGTTCTAAGGTATTCTTGTTGAAGGAATTTGCCGGGATAGATGATGGAAATCCTAATATCAACGATCCTTGTGGCAGTTTTCTGGGAAATTATCTTTCTTGTGCGGGAGAAATAAAGCAAGCTCTTCTTCGATCCTGGGAGCGAATATTAAAATGGCTTGAAATTCAAATTCCGGGAGACCTTTGATGGAAGCGATTGCTATTGCTAGCGACCATGGTGGTTATCATCTAAAAAAAGTATTAACTAACTTTTTGCAGGAGTTAGGTTACCGGGTAGAAGACCTGGGTACTACTAGTGAAGAATCAGTAGATTATCCAGTATTTGCTCTCGCTTTAGCTGAACAGGTAGCCAATGGAAAATTCCTCTGGGGAATCTTAATTTGCACCACCGGTATCGGGATGAGTATTGTGGCTAATAAGGTCCCCGGAGTGAGAGCGGCTTTATGTCACGACTCTTATAGTGCTCGTCTCAGTCGGCTTCACAATCATGCTAATGTACTTTGTTTGGGAGGGCAGGTAATTGGTCCGGAGTTAGCCAAAGTAATCGTGCGAGAATGGTTACAGACTGGCTTTGAAAGCGGAAGGCATGAGCACCGGGTAAATATAATTCGCTTAGTAGAAGAGAAGTATTGTATCAAGAAAACCCCTTAGTTTATTTCCCGACCATAAAAATGACCGACAAAGAAAAGTGGATAGAACTAATCACAGTGTCATATCCTGCAGAAGCGGAAATTATTCGGGGGTTGTTATCCGCATATCAAATTGAATGCCGGTTTAGTCCTCGTTTTATTTATCCATTAACCGTAGGGAAACTGGGGGAGATCAAAATTTTTGTTCACTACCATGACTATAGCCGTGCCCGACAGATTCTCTCCCCATGGAGTCTGGAGGAATAGAACAATGCGTCTTTCCTGGGATGAATACTTCATGGAAATTGCCCGCATTGTCGCTCGCCGATCCACTTGTTTAAGGCGGCAGGTAGGAGGAATAATTGTTAAAGATCGCCGTATTCTTTCTACTGGTTATAACGGTGCCCCTAGCGGCTTAGCCCATTGCACAGAAGTAGGCTGTCTGCGAGAAAAACTTAACATTCCTTCCGGAGAACGCCAGGAACTTTGCCGGGGTTTGCATGCGGAACAAAACGCTATCATTCAAGCGGCCGTTCACGGGGTAAGTATCTCCGGGGGGACACTTTACTGCACTCACCAACCATGTATCCTATGTGCAAAAATGCTTATAAACGCTGGAATTAGGAAAGTAGTAGCGCTAGAAGAGTATACTGACGCTTTTGCCCGGGAAATTTTTCTGGAAGCAGGGGTGGAATTGGTGAATTTTTCCTGCCTTTTTTCCTCACCCCAAGATTGAATTTTCCCCTCCGATACCTCTCACCTAAATTTTTTGCTGAATTATCAAATTTTCTATTGACAATAACTAGATATTGGGGTATAATTTTTTTTAACCCAATTAGTAGTATTAGGAAGATCCAGTAAATGAAATGTCCCTATTGCAGTTATGCTGAAGATCGAGTGATTGATACCCGGGAAATACGAGAAGGAATTCTAATTCGCCGGAGAAGGGAGTGCCTGCAGTGTCATCGCCGCTTTACTACCTACGAAAAAATTGAGAATATTCTTCCAATAGTGGTCAAAAAAGATAATCGCCGAGAACCTTTTGACCGTCAGAAAATGATCACCGGCATCTTAAAGGCCTGTGAGAAAAGACCGGTCAGTATGGAAACGATAGAAAAAATAGCTGATGAGATCGAGAGAGATATTCAGAATAGAGAAGAAAAAGAGATTCGTTCCCAAGAAATCGGGGAAATGGTTATGAAATATTTACACGACCTTGATCAAGTTGCTTATGTAAGGTTCGCTTCCGTATATAGAGAATTTAAGGATCTTAATGAGTTTATGGAGGAACTCCGACGCTTATTGTCTCATGATTAGGAGAAATCTCCCCCGGAAAAATTAATTTCTGACCGGGCAGAGAAACCCATGAATAGGGGAGGAGAGAAATTTGGAGAAAAAGCTGAAGGACTATAACCATTCGGAAATTTTCTTTTCCGGAAATAAGACAAAATTGTTTCCGGATATCAGCCTGGAAGCTTGTCCGACTGATCTTTTTCGGTTTATTCAGAAGAGAGATACTTCCATTGTTCCTTTTTACAAAGAGAAGATCGCGGGAGCAATTTTTAAGGCGGCGGTATCGGTGGGAGGAAAAGATCGTCAATTAGCAGAAATACTGGCCGATCGGGTGATTATTTATCTGGCCCAAAAATATTCGGACCAAAAAGGTCATATTCTAACCGTCGAAGAAGTACAAGACGCAGTTGAAAAAGTATTAATTGAGAACGGCCATGCTCTTACTGCTAAAGCCTTTATCCTTTATCGTGATAGGCGGGCACGTATACGTGCTCTCTATCCCCGTCTAAAGGAAGAGAGCGGAATCTCTCCCCATACTACTGATATGGCATTGTTCGTTCGTACTTCTCGACAAGATATTATCCGTTGGGATCGTAAAAAGATTGTCGATGCCCTTCTTCGGGAAACCGATCTATCACCGGAAATGGCAGAAAAAGTCAGCCTGGAAGTCGAACAACAGATTAAAAGTGGGAAAGTTAAAGTTATTACCGCCTCTTTGATCCGGGAACTAGTGGATGCCAAGCTTATCGAATATGGACTGGAAGAAGTGCGACAAAAACATGCCCGCTTGGGAGTTCCCCTTTATGATGCGGAGCAAATCATTGTTTACCCGAACAAAGAAAATGCTAATATACCACACAATCCCGAAGCTACCAACCTGATGTTAGCAGAAAGTATTAAGAAGGAATTTGCTCTCCTCAAAGTATTTTCTCAGGAAGTAGCTGGCGCTCATGTTCAAGGAGATATTCATCTTCATGACCTAGGTTTTATTGATCGTCCCTATTGCTCAGGACAGAGCTTGGAATATGTGAAAAAAATTGGCTTAGATCTTCCACGTTCTCTTTCCATAGCACAGCCGGCCCGTCATCCGGAAACTTTGCTGGCCCATATGATAAAATTCTCAGCGGCTTTGCAGGGCCACTTCGCGGGCGCTATTGGCTGGGATGCGGTAAATCTATTTTTTGCTCCCTATCTGGTAGGATTATCCGAACGAGCTATCAAACAACTTGCGCAGATGCTGGTTTTTGAATTTTCACAACAAGCAGTTGCCCGCGGTGGACAGGCAATCTTCAGTGACATCAATCTTTATTGGGAAGTCCCTTCTCACTTTGAAAATGTTCCCGCCATTGGTCCAGGGGGAACTTATACCGGAAAACTATACCGAGACTACCAACCGGAGGCACAGAAATTTCTTTGGGCTCTTTTTGAAGTATATAAAGAAGGTGATGGATGTGGCCGTCCCTTCTTCTTTCCCAAACCGCTAGTTCATATCACGGAGAGATTTTTCCAGACATCCGGGTACCAGGAGTTTTTAATCCATATTTGTGACGTGGCCGCTAAAAAGGGAAATACCTATTTTGTTTTTGACCGGGGAAATACTGCTAAAATTTCCGAGTGTTGTCGCCTGAGTTTTAAACTGGAACCCGAGGATTTAAAAGATGCCCAGGAACCCTGGCGTATGCGTTATTGTGCTCTCCAGAACGTAACCCTGAATTTACCTCGAATCGCTTACCGAGCTAAAGGTAGTGACGAAAAATTATTTCAAAATCTTGATCGAGTTTTGGAAATCGCGGTAAAAGCACATATTCAGAAGCAAGCCTTTATTGAAAAATTGCTTTCTCTTGGCTCCGAGGGTCCATTAGCCCTGCTGGTAATGAAACGGGATGGGGAACCTTATCTTCGCTTGCCGCGGGCTACCCACCTTATCGGAATTCTTGGTCTCAATGAAATGGTTCAAGCTCACCGGGGAGAAGAGCTTCATGAGTCCGATGAGGCATTCAAATTTGGATTAAAGGTTATTGCTTACTTAAATCTAGCATGTAAAAATTACTCGCAAAAATACCATTTGCGGTTTGTACTAGAACAAACTCCAGCAGAATCTACCGCCTATCGTTTAGCCAAACTGGATTATCATTATTTCCCAGAAGAGACGAAAAGTGTGGTCAAGGGAAATCTTTCTACCGAGCAAATTTATTATACTAACTCTACCTATTTAAATATTTCTCATCATTTGAATCCAATTACACGGGTAACCAAGGAAGGACTTTTTCACCCTCTGATCGATGCGGGAAGTCTCACTCATATCTGGCTCGGAGATTCCTGTCCCTCGGCGGAATCCTTAGCCAATTTTGTGACAAAGACCTTTCAACATACTCAAAATAGTCAGATAGCATTTTCTCCAGAATTTACTACCTGTAACAACTGCGGAAAAGTGGATCGGGGTTTACAGCCAGAATGCAACTATTGTAAATCAACTAATATCGACTGGATTACTCGAGTTACGGGATATTTTTCTCGGGTTTCCGGCTGGAACCCGGGAAAAAGAGCGGAACTTTTGGACCGCGATAAAACTGTCCAGTGGTAATAAAAAAATTAGCCTCAAGCTTTTTGGGAGGAAGGTTTAAGTGAAAATTATTGTGCAAAAAGCCAGGGAGGATGATTGGCAGTTTATAGCTCGTCTGGGATTAGATAATTTTATTCGCGAAGGTATAATTTCCTCCATTCGAGATCCCGATAAAGTTAAACGATATGTCATTGATTATTATCAAAGGCTGGGAAGTAATTATTTTCCTCCAGAAATGGAAGTCAGCGCTTTTATCGCCCGCGAAAAATCGGGAGAGCCTCTTGGCTACATCTTGGTTACTGCCAACGCTCGGAATGGACAAAGTGGAGAGAAAGAAATTTACATTTTGGACTTGGTAGTAGCTACCCCGTATCGTCACCGAGGAGTAGGAAAAGCTCTCCTGCTATTTGTGGAAGATTTTGCCCGCAAGCAGAATGTGGGCTATGTGGGATTACGAGTTTCTCCTCTGAATAAAAAGGCACTACAATTTTATTGCCGATTGGGCTACGTAGAAGAATGGATCGAAATGGCTAAGAGGGTCTTTTAACCTGTGCGGAATGAAACATTTGGAGGATAATTATGCCAGTGAAGATATTTGGGAAAAAGACCTGTCCTTTGTGTCAAACTACCAAAAATAAATGGCATTTTCTTTTGAAAAAATGGGGGCTTCTTTCTAAAGTGAAACTAATTTTTTTAGATTTAGAAACGGCAGATGGTCTGGCGGAAGGAGCCTTTTATGCCGTTACCTCTATTCCCACCACTCTACTAGAAATTAGGGGAGAGACTATCGCTCGGTGGAATGGAGTAGTTCCTTTTAGCGGAGAAATCCAGAATTTCCTGCGTAATTTCCAAGATATGAACTATCAAGAATGAAAATAGCCATAAAAGGATTCCTGGAGACTTCTTTTATTGACTGGGAAGGGAAAATTGTAGCCGTGATTTTCCTCTCCCGGTGTAATCTAAGATGTCGCTTTTGTCATGCCGCAGAACTTGTACTTCATCCCCGTAGTTTGCCGACCGTGCCCTGGAAATTAATTGAAGCTTACCTTAATAAACATATCCACTGGATTGACGGAGTAGTAATTTCCGGAGGAGAACCCAGCTTATACTCAGCATTAGCAGATTTAATTCGCCTCATCAAAAATTTAAGCCTTCCGGTGAAACTGGATACTAATGGGACCAATCCTTCCTTACTGAGTGATTTGATAAAGGAAAATTTACTGGATTATATAGCCTTAGATTTGAAAGGCCCGCCAGATAAATATCCATTCATTGTCTCTCGCAATATAGATTTTGCTCGCATAAAAGAGTCCCTCACCATCCTGCGAAATTCTTCTCTCAATTATGAAGTTAGAACCACGGTAGTTCCTGGCTTTCTGGATACTACCGAATTTTTAAAGATGTTGCCTTTGCTTCAAGGGGTTAAAAAATATATTCTCCAGCAGTTTCGCTCTGGAAAGACACTAGATCCTTCCTGGCAAGAAATTTCTCCTTATCCTCCTAAGAAACTGAAGCAGTTCCAGAATTTACTCACCCGGCATGGCGTCCCTACTATAATTCGCGGAGTCAGTGATACTATCTGACCAATGCCCCCACAATTGAAATTTATCTTTACATATTTGATTTTCCCATTTATAATAGAACTTTTGGAAGCATATATTCCTACTACCAAAGAATCAGAGATCTTTCGGAGGATTTGACATTTTGAATTAGTTTAGTTATAATGCCCAGCGTAAAATTGTTAGAGAGCAACAATGCGCAAACTGACCTTTCGCGGAGGAGTACACCCTCCTACTAAAAAGCTTAGTGCCCAGCAACCTATTCGAAATTTACCTCATCCTCCCCGAGTAATTATCCCTCTTTCTCAGCACACCGGGGCTCCCTGTAATCCCTTAGTGGCGGTGGGGGACACTGTTAAAACCGGCCAGAAAATCGGTGATCATTCTGCTTTTATCTCTGCTCCGGTGCACGCAAGTTTATCAGGGAAGGTTATCTCTATCGATGATCACCTCCATCCCGTTTTGGGACGAGAAGCACCAGCAGTAGTAATAGAATCTGATGGCCGTGATGAATGGCAGGAGGTTACTCCTCTCCCGCGGGATTATCTTTCCTTGACCCCGAATGAAATCCGACAATTAATCCGCGAAGCAGGAGTGGTAGGATTGGGAGGAGCCGCCTTTCCTACCCACGTAAAACTTACCCCTCCCGAGGACAAAAAAATCGAAATGGTAATCTTAAACGGCTGTGAATGTGAGCCTTATCTTACCGCCGATTTTCGTCTCATGTTGGAAAAAAGCCAGGAAATAATTGAAGGTTTAAAAATAACTATGCGAGTTTTAGGAGTGGAAAAAGCATTTATTGGAGTTGAAGATAACAAGCTAGAGGCTATTAATACTTTGCAGACTGCTTTAGGATCCGATTCTTCCATAAAGGTGGTTAAATTAAAAACTAAGTATCCTCAAGGATCGGAAAAACATCTTATTAAAGCTATCACTGGTAGAGAAGTTCCCTCGGGAGGACTGCCATTAGATGTTGGAATAGTGGTAAATAACATCGGAACGGCACTGGCTATATTTGAGACGGTTACCAAAAGACGCCCTTTAATTGAGAGAGTGATTACCGTTTCGGGAGAAGGAGTTAAAGAACCGCAGAATTTTAGGGTGCTCATTGGAACACCATTTTCATTTGTGGTAGAAGCAGCAGGTGGGATAGTAGGTAATCCGGGAAAAATCATTATGGGTGGTCCGATGATGGGAATTGTCCAGTCCAGTTTGGAAGTTCCTGTGATTAAAGGGACTACCGCTATACTTATTTTCCCCCGGGAAAATGTATGGGCAGGAGAGGCAGCGGATTGTATTCGTTGTGGACGCTGTATTGAAATCTGTCCTATGGGTTTAATGCCAAATTTTATAAGTATTTATGTGGAAAAAAACCGGATAGAAAAACTGGAAAATTACCATGCGCTGGATTGTATTGAATGCGGTTCCTGTGCATATATTTGTGCTACCCGCCGACCATTAGTCCAGCATATAAAGTACGCCAAGGATGAAATTAGCCGGCGTAAAAAGAAAGAGAGAGAAAGTGTTCGCTAAACTGGAACCCTTCCTCGTAGGTAAATAAAATATTTTTGACTGAGGAATAAAAAAATGGAACCACAGATGTGGATTGTTTCTCCCTCTCCGCATATCTTAGAGAAACGCCCTTTGCAATCAGCTATGACTGACGTATTAATTGCTCTTATCCCCGCTTTTCTTGCCGGGATATATTTTTTTGGGCTGGCTACTCTGAGAGTAGTTTCAATTTGCATGATTTCATGCTTAGGGACCGAGTTTATCATTCATCGGGTCACTAAAAGAAATCTTATAATGGAAGACCGATTAGCGGCACTGGTAACCGGTGTCCTATTAGCATTCTGCCTTCCTCCTCAAATTCCACTATGGATTGCTATCCTGGGAGGAATAATTGCCATCGCTCTGGTTAAAGAATTATTTGGAGGCCTGGGTTTTAATATCTTTAACCCCGCTTTGGCCGCCCGGGCCGTACTTCTTGCTTCCTGGCCGGTGGCTATGACTAAATGGACACCTCCCCGAGGAGGTACGCTTTCCGGTTTTGAATCCCAAATACCCGATGCCATTGCTTCCGCCACTCCTCTAAATGTTATGAAACTGGCTTATACCTATCGGTCTCTGCCGGAAACCGTGGAGTTAGCCCAACGGATAATTTCCCAGTTCAGCCACCCTCACCTATGGTGGAAACTATTTATTGGTAGAGTGGGAGGAAGCTTGGGAGAGACCTCGGCATTAGCATTACTGGTAGGTGCAGCTTATCTTCTGGGGAGAAAGGTAATTGACTGGCGAATTCCCGTCTCCTATCTAGGAAGTGTGTTGGGACTATCTCTACTTCTAGGACGCGATCCGGTGTTTAATCTCCTCACCGGAGGAATTTTCCTGGGAGCGTTTTACATGGCTACTGATTACGTAACTTCTCCCGTTACCAAGAAAGGGCGCTGGATTTTTGGAGTAGGGTGCGGCACCTTCACGGTGATTATTCGTTTCTTTGGTGGATATCCCGAGGGAGTATGTTATTCAATTTTAATCATGAATATGCTAGTGCCATTAATCGACCAGTTCACTCCTCCGCGGGTATTTGGAAAGGTGAAGAAAATTGGTTGAAAGTCTTCGCTTAGCGGCTATTCTATTTTTGATATGTGCTCTTTCAGCAGGAATACTGGCCGAAGTCTATCTAATTACTAATCTCCAGATTCAGAAGAATGTGGAACTAGAAGAAATTAGCAAGCGAAACCAGGTTTTGCCAGAAGCTATCAATTTTCAATTGCAAGAGAGAAATGGAATGAAATTTTATCGGGGAATAGATACCAATGGAAAAGAAGTGGGGGTAGCCTTTCCGTTTTTAAGCCGGGGCTATGGAGGACCTATTCGAATGATGGTGGGAATAAACCCCGAGGGAAAAATTACCGGAGTAGCAATTTCACCACTGGATCACACCGAAACCCCCGGCTTGGGGGCGAAAATTACCGGCGAAAGTTTCTTGAGCCAATTAAAAGGGCGGACCTTCTCGGAAATAAAATTGAGAAGTGAAGATGGTCCTATCGACGCCATTGCCGGAGCTACCGTTTCTTCGCGGGCGGTTTGTGAAGGAGTAAAAAAAGCGCTGGAATTATGGGGAGAGGTAGAGGGGAGGGATAAAATTTGAGTTATTGGAAAGATTTTACCGCCGGATTTATAAGAGAGAATCCCATTCTGGTTATAATGATCGGACTCTGTCCTACGTTAGCAGTTTCCACTACCGCCTATAATGGGATAGGTATGGGGTTAGCAGCTACATTTGTATTAGTGGGGTCCAATATCCTGATTTCTATTTTAAGAAAGCACACTCCCCATCAGATTCGTATCCCAGTTTTCATCATTATCATTTCCACTTTTGTAACCATTGTTGATTACTTTATGCATGCCTATTTACCTTTACTATATAAAAACTTGGGTGTCTTTGTACCTCTCATAGTGGTAAATTGTATTATTTTGGGAAGAGCAGAAGCCTTTGCTTATCAGAATAATGTTTTCGCCTCAACACTGGATGGCCTGGGTATGGGATTAGGATTCACTGTAATAATTGTCCTTATGGGAGTGATAAGGGAATTCCTGGGTAACGGAACTATTCTGGGGATCGAAGTTCCTGCCCTCAGTCAGCAGCCAGCCCTAGTGATGATTTTACCTCCGGGAGCATTCCTGGTTATTGGTTTTCTCATGGCGTTAAAGAACTTATTAATGAGAAAATGAATTAACTAAGAGAAGGGTGATCCAAAAATGATCAACAATGATATGAGTTGGTATTTGATCTTTTTCAGTGCTCTTATTGTAAATAATATTCTTCTTATCCGCTTTATCGCGTTGTGTTCTTTCTTTGGGGTAGGGGGACGCCTGGAAACCGCTATCGGGATGGGACTAGCGGTTCTTTTCGTAATGACCATGACTTCAGCCGTAACCTGGATAATCTGGCACTACTTGCTGGTACCATTAAAGCTGGAATTTTTGCGAACCGGAACCTTCATTTTGGTGATCGCAGCATTAGTACAGTTTGAAGAGATGTATATCCGGAGAACCTTACCTTCTCTTTATTACGCCATGGGAATTTATTTACCCTTAATTACTACTAATTGTGCTATTCTGGCAGTGGCTTTCTTGCATGTGGACTATGGCCTTGGTTTTTTTAAAACTATTATTTATACCCTGGGCGTATCTGGAGGGTATACTCTGGCAATAGTTATTTTTGCGGGAATAAGGGAAAGAATGGAATTGTCTCCTATTCCAAGGTCTTTTAGTGGATATGCCATTACTTTTATTACCGCAGCTTTAATGTCATTAGCTTTTCTCGGATTCAGTCACATTTTTGGATTATAGGAGAAGTTAGAAAATGCTTATTCTTAAGGCAGTAATAAGTCTGGGAGGAATAGGTTTAATTCTAGGACTGTTTCTTGCCTGGGCTCATAAGAAACTGGCGGTTAAAAGCAACGCATTAGAGGAACAAATATTAGCTCTGCTTCCGGGAGTAAACTGTGGGGCCTGTGGTTATCCTGGATGCTCGGGATATGCTTCTGCTATTGCCTCGGGAAAGGCAGAACCTAATCGTTGCTTGGGCGGAGGTAGTACTTTACCGGCTCGTCTATCTCAACTACTAGGGGTGGAGGTTAAACCGCAAGAAAAAATGGTAGCAATACTTTTCTGCCAGGGTAGCCAGGATATCTGTCGGGAAAGATTTATATACCGAGGAGCGAGAGACTGCAGGGCAGCAGCACTGGTGGGGGGAGGAAGTAAAAGTTGCCGCTACGGGTGCCTCGGATTCGGTTCCTGCGTGCGGGCTTGTCCTTTCCAGGCCATAAGTATGGATAAAAATGGTTTACCTCAGATTGACGAAAATTTATGCACTGGTTGTGGAAAATGTATAGAGGCCTGTCCCGTAACTGGATTGATCCGTTTGACCCCATTAGCTCGAGCCTCGGTCCGTATTCTTTGCAATTCCCATGATAAGGGAGCAATCGTTCGGCAAATCTGTCAAAAAGGCTGCATTGCTTGTGGTATTTGCGTTAAGACTTGTCCTCGTTCCGCGATTACTTTACAGGAAAACCTGGCGGTAATCGATTACCAGAAATGCGATTCCTGTGGTCTGTGCGTGGAGAAATGTCCTCGAAAAACTATTGTAGGAATGAAGGCAAGAATTCCCGAAGGAGTTTCTATTAGGGTAAAGAATTGAGCATGGAAGAGAAGTTTCGGGCACAAATATTGATCAGTGGTGGGGTTCAGGGAGTAGGTTATCGTGCTTTTGTCAGCTGGGTAGCTCGTTCCTTGAACCTGGATGGTTATGTAATAAATCTCCCTGATGGAAGAGTGAAGGTGGAGGTGGAAGGAGGAAAGGAGGATATATTAAAGTTTATTGAAAAATTGAAAAAAGGACCTGGTATGGCAGAAGTAGAAACGGTAGAGGTTAAATGGTTACCATCCACTGGAAAGTTCCAGGGATTTCAAATTCGCTACTTTTCTCGCTTTTAATATAATTATTAGTAAGATTATATTTGCTTTTTAAGCTATATTTAATTTATAATTAAAGTAATCAAAAATGAAATACCAGGTTGCTTTCTTAATCTGGGGGATGGTAACCATTAGTATTAGTAGTTGTGCTTCGGTACCTCCTCCTAGAGAGAAGCTGGGTGTTTATCATACGGTAGAGAAGGGGCAGACTCTCTGGCGAATAGCTAAGTGTTACGGGGTGAGTATGGAAGTAATAAAAGAAGCAAACAGGATTGAAGATGAGACCAAAATCTTTGCTGGCCAGAAAATTTTTATTCCCGGAGCTACTAAGATTCTTCCGGTGGAAGTTTATGTTCCTGAAGTTATGGAACAAGATTTTATCTGGCCTATAAAAGGAAAGATAATTCGGGAATTCGGTCTCTATAAAGGGGTACCTTGTCCAGGAATTGATATCAGTGCACCGGCAGGCAGTGAAGTGGTAGCCGCGATGGGCGGTCGAGTCATCTTCAGCGATTTTTTGAAAGGTTATGGGATGGTAATCATCATTGATCATCTCAACGGTTTTACTACTTGTTATGCCGGAGAATTCATACCACTGGTGAAAATTGAAGACCGGGTTACTAAAGGACAGATTATCGCTCGATTGAATCCTTCATCTCAGGAGGAAGAACCTTTCTTACATTTTCAATTACGTCTGGATGATAAACCTCATAATCCGCGGTCTTTTTTACCAGTCTTATCTGGAGTTTAAGCATGGATTTTTTCAATTTTTTACGGAAGAAACCAAAAGAAGTCAAAAAGATTAGAGAGGAAGCAGAAGCTCTTTATCTCTATTTTCAATGTGAAAAATGCGGAGAGAAAATTCAAATTCGGGTTAATAAGCAGACCGATCTTCAGCGGGAAGAAGGTATGCTCTATTTAAATAAAGAAATTTTGGGAAATCGTTGTCTCAATCTGATTTATACCTCTATTCAATTCGATTCTCGTTATCGGATCCTTTCAGCAGAAGTAGAGCGGGGAAAATTGATTTCGGAAAAAGAATTTTCCGCTCCTCTTTAATCCAGCATAAGATTCAAGAATAGGCAAAGATTGATGAAAGGGAAATCTTTTAAAGCAAGGAGTAAAGTGATCGGTAGATCAAGAAGTCTTCCCCACTATCGGTCTTCTTTCCGGAATTTGAATCTCCCCACTTTAAATCGAGAGGAGATCACGGGGACTGTTCGGCAGTTTCTGGCAGAAGTGAGCCGCATTCCTTTACTAACTCCTGAACAGGAAAAAAAGCTGGCTAAAAGAATAAAAGAAGGAGACGATGAAGCCCGACAGACTATGATAAAGGCAAATCTTCGTCTGGTAATAAATATCGCCAAGAAATATGTTAACCGGGGGTTGCCTTTTTTAGATTTAATCGAGGAAGGTAATTTAGGCTTAATCAAAGCCGTGGAGAAATTTGATTACCAACGCGGTTTGAAATTCAGCACTTATGCTACGTGGTGGATACGTCAATCCATCACCCGGGCGCTGGCCAATCAAGGGAGAACCATCCGTCTACCAGTTCATGTAGCTGAAAATGTTAATAAATATCAACACGTAGTCCAGCAATTGACCCAGAAAATAGGAAGAGAACCAACTCCCGAGGAAGTCGCCCGAGCGATGAAAATTCCGGCAACCAAAGTTAAAGAATTAATGCGCATTTACCAGAAACCGACCTCCTTGGAAATTCCTCTCGGAGAAGAGGCACATGATCGCTTAAGCGATCGCATACCGGATAAAGAATTCACGGTATCACCTAACATAGTTGCCTCCTTACTAGCCAATCACGATCGGATTGAGGATTTGCTGGAATTACTGAGTGAAAAGGAACGACAAGTTTTAAAAATGCGATTTGGTTTAGAAACGGGAACTCCCCTCACTCTGGAAGAGACTGGTAAGAGGTTTCAATTAACCAGAGAACGAATCCGTCAGATCGAGGTATCCGCTCTGCAGAAAATGAGAAACTTTCTCACTATTTCCGAAAAGAATCTACGGGAATACTTTCAAGAATAAAGGGGACGGTAAATACATGGAAGAGTTGAAAAAGTATATTCGAGACATTCCTGATTGGCCTAAGCCAGGAGTAATTTTTCGGGATATTACCCCATTACTTAAAAATGGACCTATTTTCCGGCAGATAATCGATCTTTTAGCTAAGCGCTATCAAAACCGGAGTATTGATTTAGTCGTTTCAGTAGAAGCTCGGGGATTCATCCTGGGAGGGCTCCTAGCCTATAAACTGGGGGCGGGTATTGTTCCGGTACGGAAGCCTCATAAACTTCCCTACCGTACAGTCCAGGTAACCTATGAACTGGAATATGGAACTGATGCATTAGAAATCCATGAAGATGCTATTAAACCCGGTGATAAAGTACTGATCGTGGACGATGTGCTGGCTACCGGAGGAACAATTGCTGCCGTTATTGAGTTAGTAAAAAAACTTCAAGGTCAAATAGTAGAAATTGCCTTTTTAGCAGAACTCACCTATCTTCAGGGTAGGGAAAAAATTAAAGACTGGCCCATATTTTCACTAATTCAATACTGATTGAGGTATATTTGTATAATATATTTTTAGCGTTGCGCCCGTAGCTCAGTAGGATAGAGCAACGGTTTCCTAAACCGTGTGTGGGAGGCTCGAATCCTCTCGGGCGCACCATAATATTTTTCTTAAATAAGGCTGGGGGCAGAGGCCCCCTTTTTTAATATTTAAATTTGTTAGGGTAATAGTAAATTGAATTTAACCTTTATTTGTGATAGGATAGGAACAAAATTTTTTAAGGAGAACTTGCATGGCCCCAAAAAAAATTAGCCGTAAAATTCTCAAAGAAGATAAATTTGTAACCTCAGTCTTAAAAATTGTTCAGGTCTTTAAAGTTCACTGGAAGTTGGTAGTTATAGTAGCGGTGGGCTTAATAATTCTGGTGAGCGCATACTTTGGTTACGGTTACTATCTTACAGAAATGGAACAAAAGGCTCTTCTTCCCTTGAGCGAAGCCTTTGGTTATTATTACCAAGAAATATCCCTTCCCAAAGAAAAAACCCAAGAACCTCCTCCATTGGAGGAATTATCTCCGGCGGAGATAGAAAAATATCAGAAGGCCCTGAATGCATTTTCTAAAGTGGCTCGTAGTTATCCACGCACTCGAAGTGGAAAACTGGCTTTACTTTATAAGGGGCATTGCTATTATCGGTTGGGAAAATTACCCGAGGCAATTAAAGTTTATGAGGAATTTATACGAAAATATGAAAAAGATTTTCTAGCTATTTATGCCTGGCAGGGATTGGGTTATTGTCACGAAATCCAGGGGAATTATGAGCAAGCAATCGAAGTTTTCCGTAATGGTATAAAAAGTTTTCCCCGCGACTTTTTAGCGAGCAAACTGTACCTAGATCTGGGAAGGAACTATGAAACCACCAAAGACTATGACCATGCAAAAGAAACTTATAATTCGCTTCTAGAACGCTTTCCCAATTCTCTCTGGGTAGAAGAGGCTAGATATCGCATTAAATGGATAGATGCTCATCGATAGTCAAGAAAAAAGACTTCTTTCCGGGAACGAGGCTATTGCCCGTGGTGCCTTTGAATACGGAGTGAAGGTGGCCACCGGTTATCCAGGTACTCCCAGCACTGAAATTCTGGAAAACATTGTTCAGTATCCGGATATCTACTGTGAGTGGTCAGTAAATGAAAAAATAGCTCTAGAAGTGGCCATAGGGGCTGCCTTAACGGGTGTTCGAGCACTAGTAGCAATGAAGCATGTGGGGCTCAATGTAGCGTCGGATCCTCTGATGACTCTCTCTTATACGGGACTTAAAGGGGGACTGGTGATCGTAAGTGCAGACGATCCTGGAATTTATAGTTCACAGAACGAGCAGGATAATCGCTTCTATGCTAAATTTGCTAAAATTCCCCTCTTTGAGCCCAGCGATAGTGAGGAAGCAAAAGAATTTCTGGGACTGGCCTTCTCAGTTAGTGAAGAATATGATACCCCCGTTATTTTGCGAATTACCACTCGAATTGCCCATACCAAATGTGTCGTCGCTTTGAAAACTCCGGCGGAAAAACATTATTCTCCTGGTTTTGATAAAAATCCTAGCAAATACGTAATGGTTCCTGCTCATGCTAAGCAACGTCGTATCTGGGTAGAGGAAAGATGGCAAAAATTGATTTCACTTTCCGAAAACATCTCTTGTAATCGCATTGAGTGGCAGGATCGCCGATGGGGAATCGTAACCGGAGGAATTTCTTTTCAGTACTCTCGAGAAGTTTTCCCTCAGGCTTCGTTCCTTAAGTTAGGTATGACCTGGCCTTTACCTTCGCGACTTATCTATAAGTTCGCTGAGGGTGTAGAGAAATTAGTAGTGGTGGAAGAATTGGAGCCATTTCTCGAAGATAGTATTCGTTCTTTAGGTATTTCAGTTTCCGGTAAGGAGTTTTTCCCTAGTGTGGACGAATTAACTCCTGATAAGGTAGCTTATGGTTTAAAAAGGTTTATCGGAGAACGGGAAGAGGAGAAAGAGGAGAAATGGGAAGTAAAACTACCGCCTCGTCCTCCGGTAATGTGTCCCGGATGTCCTCACCGAGGAATTTTTTATGTGCTCCGCAAATTGAAGGCCATTGTTTTAGGGGATATCGGTTGCTATACTTTAGGAGCTCTACCTCCGCTGGAAGCAATGGATACCTGTATCTGCATGGGAGCAAGTATAGGAACTGCACAAGGAGTGGAAAAAGCTTTAGATGGATTTTCTTCTTCGCCTATTTTTGCAGTAATTGGAGATTCCACTTTTGTTCATTCGGGAATCACGGGATTAATTAATGCTTTCTATAACGGGAGAAAAATTAAATTAATTATCATGAACAATTCTACTACTGCCATGACTGGTAGACAGGATCATCCGGGAACTGGTCTTACTTTACGGAGAGAGAAAATTTACCAATTAAATTTCGTTAAATTATTAGAAGGTATAGGAGTAGAACATGTGCGAGTGATTGATCCTTATAATCTTAAACTGGTGGAACAGACCCTCAAGGAAGAAATAAATTATCCGTGCCCTTCAGTTATCTTAACCAATCGGCCCTGTATTTTGATATCACCTCGCCAGCTGATGAATCCCCTCCGTATAATTCCGGAAATCTGTTCCGGATGCGGCAAGTGCTTACAGCTAGGCTGTCCCGCCCTCATTCCCGATAAGAAAAAAGTAATTTCTTCGTCTCGCCCTAAACTGCGAGGGAAGATTATTTCTCAACTTTGCACCGGCTGTGGCCTATGTCGTCAAATATGTCCAAAAGGAGCTATTCAAAATGAAAACCGGGCTGGTTAACTTGGTAATAGTAGGCACGGGAGGACAAGGAATACTACTGGCAAGTGAAATTCTAGCCCAGTTGGCATTCCGGAAAGGCTATGATGTTAAGAAAAGCGAAATCCATGGTATGGCGCAGAGAGGGGGTAATGTTATTACCCAGGTCCGCTGGGGGAATAAGGTCTATTCTCCCTTAATTCGAAAAGCCGAAGCAGATTTTATTTTAGGATTGGAAAAACTGGAGACCTTGAGGGGTAGTATCTATGCTAATCCGGAGACCACCGTTATCTTTAATACTCAAGAAATTCCTCCTCTACCGGTAATTTTGGGAACTGCGGTTTATCCTTCCGGAATAGAAGAGTTTCTGTGCTCCCACTTCCGGAAGGTAATCGAAATAGATGGAGAAAAATATTCTGCCCGGCTTGAGTCTCCCCGCACAATGAACATCTTCTTCCTGGGAATACTGGCTAATTTCCTGGAGTTTGGACTCCCGCTATGGAGAGAAGTTCTCCAGGAGAGAATTTCTGCGGCATTTCAGAAACAAAATTGGAATGCTTTTCAACTAGGTTACCAGGAAGGGGGAAAATATCGGAGCAATCTCATGTAAAGGAGAGGATAAGGATGATCTGGAATCCTAAGTATGAATGTATGCCCAAAAAGGATTTGGCTCAGTTACAAAAGGAGAGACTCCAACAAGTGGTATCTCGAATTTATCAGAATGTTCCTTTTTATCGCAAAAAACTCAGTAACTTAGGAATAAAACCAGAAGACATTCGTTCCCTCGAAGATATGCTTCGGCTTCCTTTCACCACCAAACAGGATCTTAGGGATAATTACCCTTTCCAGATGTTCGCGGTTCCGTTAGAAAATGTAATTCGCATTCATAGTTCTTCCGGAACCACCGGTAAGCCCATAGTGGTAGGATATACCCGTCAGGATATCGAAATCTGGAGCGAGGTCATGGCTAGAACTCTAACCTGCGCCGGGACGGTAAAAGGCGATCGGGTGCATGTAGCTTATGGCTATGGTCTATTTACCGGTGGGCTGGGTACTCACTATGGAGCCGAAAAAATAGGAGCTTGCGTAATTCCAGTTTCCGCTGGGAATACCAAACGTCAGGTTATGATTATGAAGGATTGGGGAAGTACTATCCTTGCCAGCACTCCCTCCTATGCCCTCTATCTTGCCGAAGTAGCAGAGGAGATGGGATTTGATACTAGAAAGGATTTTCAGTTCCGGGCAGGAGTTTTTGGAGCCGAACCTTGGTCAGATAATATGCGCCGGGAAATTGAGCAGCGATGGAGTATGAGCGCTTTTGACATATACGGTCTCAGCGAGATTATTGGACCGGGAGTAGCCAGTGAGTGTCCGCTAAAAAACGGACTCCATATTTTTGAAGATCATTTTCTTCCTGAAGTTATTGATCACCAAACGGGAGAAGTACTTCCATATGGTGAAAAAGGAGAACTGGTATTTACTACTCTTACCAAAGAAGCTCTCCCCCTAATTCGCTACCGAACAGGGGATATTGCTTTTCTTAATCCGGAACCATGCGCCTGCGGAAGAGGTTTAGTAAGAATGTCCAAAGTTATGGGGCGGACTGATGACATGATAATTATCCGAGGGGTAAATGTCTTCCCTTCTCAAATAGAGAGCATAATTATGCGAATGGAAGGGGCTCAGCCCCATTACTTACTGGTAGTCACTCGGGAAGGGGCTCTGGATGAATTAGAAGTTTGGGTGGAAGTAAGTGAAAGTGTTTTTTCCGATAAAGCGGGTAAATTAAGTCAGCTAGAACAAAAAATACTTGATGAAATTGAAAGTGTGTTGGGACTCACCGTTAAAGTGAAATTAGTAGAGCCTAAGACCATTGAAAGGAGTGAAGGAAAAACCCGACGAGTACTGGATAAACGTAAAATATAAAATTGAAGAAAAGCGGGGTAGGGGACTAATGAACGTTAAACAAATTTCTGTTTTCCTGGAAAATCGAGCTGGAAGATTGGCAGAAGTTGCTCGTACCTTAGGGGAGGCCAAAATTAATATCCGAGCTTTAGCCATTGCCGAAACTTCGGATTTTGGAATTTTACGGATGATTGTCGACCGGGTGGAAGATGCTTACCGGATTCTGAAAGATCGAGGTTTTACGGTAAGCGAGACCGAAGTGGTAGCAGTGGAAGTCCCTGATCAACCAGGAGGACTAGCTCAAGTGATGAATATTCTGGCGGGAGCAAATATCAATGTAGAGTATCTCTACGCTTTCTTTAAAAAACCGTCAGATAAAGCTATCCTTATTTTTCGTTTCGAAAATCCCCAACAGGCCATAAATACCTTGCAGAAGAATAACATTAACATTCTCCCCGGTGAAAAGGTCTATTCCTTATAATTTATTCTATTATTTCATGAAAAGAGGAGGTAAAAAGTATGCGAAGTATTATTAAAGTAAAAGAGGAGGTAAAAAATATGAGGAGTATTATTAAAGTCGTAGGAGCCATTATTCTGTGGAGCATGTTGATTATTTCATTCTATGCCCAAGCCGAGGTGAAAACACCCTATAAAATTGGTGCTGTACTTTCTATTACTGGACCTAATGCTCCCCTGGGGACTCCGGAGAGGGATACATTAAGGATGCTGGAAGAACAAATTAATCGGGCAGGAGGCGTTGATGGCCATCCTCTAGAAATCATAATTGAAGATGATGCTACCGATCCGGCATCGGCTGTTCGTGCTACCATGAAATTAATCGAGCAAGATAAAGTTATCGCCCTGATTGGTTCCAGTGGTACTCCATCTACCCTGGCCATGATTCCAGTACTGGAAAAGGCCGACGTTCCCCTAATGGCCTGTGCAGCAGGGTTAGCGATTACTGACCCCATTAAAAAGTTAGTATTTCGAACTCCCCAAACTGATGTTTTAGTGGTGAACCGCTTACTTAAATATCTTCAGAAATTAGCCATGGTGAAGATTGCGGTAATCTACGATACTAACGCTTTTGGAGTAAGCGGCCGTGACCAGATACGCCGTTTTGCTCCCCAATACGGAATAACAGTGGCGAGAGAAGAGGCCTTTAAGACTGAGGATACTGATATGACGGTCCAATTGACCCGCATTCGAGCTACCGATGTCCAAGCGGTGATATGCTGGGGTACCAATCCCGCTCCGGCGATTATTGCCCGAAATATGAAACAATTAGGAATGCCTATTCCGCTTTTCCAAAGCCACGGAATAGCCAACCGTAAATTTATTGAGCTGGGAGGAGAAGCAGTAAATGGGGTTATTTTCCCGGCAGGTAAACTTTTAGTAGCTGGCTCTTTACCCGATAATGATCCGCAAAAACCTCTTCTACTCCAATATTTGCGTAGTTTTCGTGAAAAATATGGACGAGATCCCGATACTTTTGGAGGTCATGCCTGGGACGCACTTCAGATGCTAGTGCAGGTCCTGAAAAAATCTGGCTCGGATAAATACCGCTTAAGGGAGGAGATTGAAAATATAAAAGGTTTCATCGGCATCGGTGGAATCTTTAACTATTCCCCCATTAACCACGACGGACTTGCCCCTGATTGCTTGGTTATGATTAGAATTGTCAACGGGGAATGGACTTTTCTAGAATGAAATGGGTACGGGAAGTCAGATTTTACAATTTATTTTAGCGGGGCTCACTCTGGGGAGCATTTACGCCCTGATTGCTCTTTGCTTTACCATTGTTTATAATGCTACCGAAGTAATAAATTTTGCCCAGGGCGAATTTGCCATGCTGGGAGGTATGTTAATGGCTACATTTCAAAATACCTATAACTTACCTCCCATTCCCGCTTTCTTTCTCTCGGTGGTGCTAGCTACTTTGATGGGGGTTTCGCTGGAAAGGATAGTAATTCGTCCTTTAAAAAATCCTTCGGTTATTGTTCTCATAGTGGTAACTATAGGAGCCTCAGTTTTCCTCCGAGGAATGGCCATGTTAATCTGGGGAAAGGATGCCCGACCAGTAAGGGCTTTCTCGGGAGAAAATCCCCTGGTACTGGGAAAAGCAACTATATTGCCCCAAACTCTTTGGGTTCTTGGAATTACATTTCTGGTGGTTATTTTCCTCAGTTGCTTTTTCCGATATACTCTCGCCGGGAGGGCCATGCGTGCTTGCGCTGAAAATAAAATTGCTGCCCAACTGGTGGGTATCCGGGTAAAAAATATGGTTTCCTTAGCTTTTGTTCTCAGTTCGGCTTTGGGGGCGCTGGCAGGGATAATCATCGCTCCTATAACTTTCACTTCTTATGCGGTAGGTACCATGTTAGGATTAAAAGGATTTTCTGCTATGGTTCTCGGAGGATTGGGCAGCAGCTTTGGAGCGGTAACGGGTGGTTTTGTATTAGGTCTCGTGGAATCTATGGGGGCGGGATATATTTCTTCCCGATTTAAAGATGGAATTGCTTTTCTCATTTTGTTAATGGTATTGTTCATTAAGCCCAGCGGTATAATGGGTAAACGCACTTTATTCCAATGAAACTTAACATCTTTAAAATTGTAGGAACTGTTCTTTACTTATTAGCAATTGTAATTTTTCCGCTATTGGTAAAGAATCGCTATTTTTTAAGTATTGCCATTTTTGCCGGATTTAATGCTTTGATTGTTCTTGGTCTAAATTTGCTTATGGGATACGCAGGTCAGATTTCTCTGGGCCAAGCAGCCTTTTATGGTCTGGGAGCATATAGCTCAGCAATATTAACTACTCGCTACCTCTTACCTCCTTTATTGGCACTTATTCTGGCTGCCCTGATCACTGGCAGTACGGCTCTAATTATAGGAGTCCCTTCTCTTAAATTGCGCGGCCACTACCTGGCCATGGCTACTCTGGGATTTGGTATTATAGTTTATATCATTTTTAATGAATTAGACTGGATAACCGGAGGACCTTCAGGATTCCTGGGTATTCCTGCATTGAAACTAGGGAATATTACCTTTCATAGCCAGATTCAATATTATTTTCTTATTTGGGGGGTGGTAAGTCTGGTCATTTTATTCTCTCGTAATTTGGTTTATTCCCGGGTAGGAAGAGCTCTTCGGGCCCTGAATTTCAGTGAACTGGCGGCCCAGGGTGTAGGAGTTAACACCTCCCGCCATAAACTGGAAATTTTTATCTGGAGTGCAATCTGTGCCTCGCTGGCAGGAAGTCTTTATGCCCATTATATGAGTTTTATCAGTCCCAGCTCTTTTGGATTTCATTTTTCCATTGAACTAGTAACCATGGTTGTGGTAGGAGGATTAGCGAGTATCTGGAGTTCTCTTGGGGGAGCAGTCATTCTTACTTTATTGCCGGAGATTCTCCGTATTTTAAAAGATTACGATATAATTGTCTATGGGTTAATTCTCATGGTGGTTATGATCTTTATGCCGGTAGGTATAATCGGGGGGCTGGGAAATTATCTTCGGAAGAAAGTCAAATGGAAGGCAGTAAACCATTATTTGAAGCCGTAGGGGTAACCAAATCTTTCGGGGGATTGGCTGCCCTGAAAAATTTAACATTTGGGGTAAAGCCTGCTCAGATTAAAGCTCTGATTGGACCTAATGGCGCAGGGAAAACTACTTTTTTCAATTTGACTACCGCGGTTTATCCTACGGATAAGGGGGAAATTCGCTACCGAGGAATTTGCCTTAATGGCTTACCCACCTACCGGATTGTCTCCCTGGGAATTACCCGTACCTTCCAAAATCTGCAGATATTTAAAAATTTAAGTATAATAGAAAATGTCATGGTAGCTCGCTATCCACGAACTCACTGCGGTATTTTGAGATCTCTTTTTCGAACGCCATCGATGAGACAGGAAGAAAACGAAATTCATAATAAATGTTGGAAAATTCTGGAGTTGGTTGGATTGGAAAAATGGGCCTATGATTCACCAACAGTTTTACCTTTCGGTTTGCAACGCCGCCTGGAAATTGCCCGGGCACTGGCGACTGATCCCCAGCTTTTATTACTGGATGAACCAGCAGCGGGATTAAATTTACCGGAAATGGAAATACTGGGTGCCCTTGTTCTTAAGATTCGTGACCAAGGAATAACGGTGCTTCTTATAGAACACGCAATGGATCTGGTAATGAAGATTGCTGATGAAATTGTAGTATTAAATTATGGCGAAAAAATTGCGGAAGGAACACCCAGAGAAATTCAAAATCATCCGGCAGTAATCGCTGCTTACCTGGGAGAAGAAATCAATGCTTAGAATAAGAAGTGTTACCACATCTTACAGTAATATTCGCGCTTTAAATAATGTTTCGCTGCATATTTCCGCGGGAGAAATTGTTACCCTGATTGGCTCCAATGGAGCTGGTAAAACTACTATGCTTAATACCATTTCTGGTCTAGTCTGTCCGCGAGAAGGGGAAATATCATTCAATGATCAAAATATTGCCGGTCTTCCTCCGGAAAGAATTGTAGAAATGGGAATATCGCAGGTGCCGGAAGGCAGACAACTTTTCGCCTCTCTTTCCGTTATGGACAACCTTCTACTGGGAGCTTATCCTCATCTTCGGAAGAAAAAAAACACGAAAAGCATTCAGGATAGTCTGCACTCTGTTTTTAATCTCTTTCCGGTGCTAGCCCAGAGAAAACGTCAATTAGCAGGTACTCTCAGTGGGGGGGAACAACAGATGTTAGCCATTGGGAGAGCATTGATGGCTCGGCCCAAATTGATGTTATTGGATGAACCTTCCATGGGATTGGCTCCTCTTTTAGTAACGGAAATTTTCCGAGTAATTCGCAAACTTCGGGAGGAAGGAACTACTATTTTACTGGTAGAACAAAATGCTCGCTCAGCTCTTAGAATCTGCAATCGAGCCTACGTTCTGGAAACTGGCCGGGTAGTGCTGGAAGGCTCAGCGGAGGAATTATTAGAAAATCAATTGGTAAAACATGCCTATCTAGGTAAAGAATACCGGGAGGTTTGGGAATAATTTTAAGCTCGGAGCTTTAAGAATATGCCAATCTGGAATAAAGAAGCAGAATGTTTTCCGCGAGATGAACTGAAGCAAATACAGTTGGAAAGACTGCAATCCACCCTTAATCGGGCTTACGAAAATGTATCTTTTTACCGACAACTGTTTGATCAGCAGGGAATTCTGCCGGAAGAAATTCGTTCTATGGCCGATTTGAGCAAACTTTCTTTTACCAACCGAGAAGATCTCCGCAGGGCTTATCCCTACGGATTTTTTGCTGTTTCCTTAAGGCAAGTGATACGTATCCATGCTACTTCCGGAACTACAGGAGAACCCATTGTAGTTGGATATACCAGAAACGACCTGCGAAACTGGAGTGAACTGACCGCTAGAGTTCTTTTCGCGGGGGGAGTAACTAAAGATGATGTGGTGCAAATTGCTTTTGGTTACGGAATTTTTACTGGTGCCTTTGGCTATCATTATGGAGCGGAGAAAATTGGAGCATCAGTTATACCAGTTTCCAGTGGTGCTACGGAACGACAGATTAAAATTCTACAGGATTTTAGAACTACTGCCCTAGTATGTACCCCCAGTTATGCGGTAGAAATTGCGGAACTAGTAAAAGAGATGAAAATCGACCCTAATTCATTAGCTCTGAGAGTCGGCCTTTTTAGTGGAGAACCCTGGTCGGACGATCTCCGGCGACAAATAGAACGGGATCTTTATATTTCTGCCACTGATAACTACGGTTTGACGGAAGTGATAGGGCCGGGAGTAGCTTTTGAGTGTGAATTCAAAAACGGGTTACATATTAACGAAGACCATTTCCTAGCCGAAGTGATTGATCCTGTAACTGCTGAGCCCCTTCCTCCGGGAAAGGAAGGAGAACTGGTATTTACTGCTTTAACCAAAGAAGCCTTTCCTATTATTCGCTATCGCACGGGAGATATTTCCGCTCTTTTGCCAGAAAAATGTCCCTGCGGTCGCACTTTTCAACGCCTGCGGAAAGTAGGCGGTCGCACTGATGATCTGGTGATTATCAGGGGAGTGAGATTTTTCCCCTCGCAGATTGAAGGGATTCTCATGCGCATCGAAGAAGCGGAACCGCACTATCAGCTAATAGTTCATCGCCCAGGATTGTTGGAAGAGGTTGAATTATGGGTGGAGGTGAGCGATAAAATTTTTTCTGATGAAATCAAGCGCCTGGAAGAAGTGGAGCGTAAAATAAGGGATGAAATCCAACGAACTCTGGGAGTTGAGCTTAAGGTAAAATTGGTAGAGCCGAGAACCATCAACCGTAATGAAGGAAAAATCAAAAGAACAGGAGGATGAAAAATGAAGAATCTTAAAATCACACTGGACGAAAGAGACTTACCCCAAAAATGGTACAATATCGTGCCCGACCTTCCCAAGCCCCTACCTCCCTTTTTTCATCCCGGGACATTGAAGCCCCTCGTACCTTCGGATGCAGCTCCTCTATTTCCCGAGGAAATAATCAAGCAAGAGGTCAGCCAGGAAAGATGGATTGAAATTCCGGATGAGGTCCTACAGGTTTATAAACTCTGGCGTCCTACTCCTTTAATTCGTGCCCGCCGTCTGGAAAAAGCACTGGATACACCCGCCCGCATCTATTACAAATACGAAGGTGGTAGTCCTCCCGGCAGCCATAAGCCTAATACTGCCGTTGCTCAAGCATATTATAACAAAATAGCCGGGGTTAAGCGGTTATGTACTGAGACCGGGGCCGGACAGTGGGGGAGTGCTTTAGCTTTTGGGTGCAAATTCTTTGATTTAAAGTGCACAGTGTACATGGTGCGGGTAAGTTACGAACAGAAACCCTATCGAAAGTCCCTGATGCAAGTCTGGGGAGCAGAAGTTTTTCCTTCTCCTACCAATCGCACTAACGCCGGAAGAAGTATTTTAGAAAAGAACCCTGATTCCCCTGGGAGTCTGGGTATTGCTATCTCGGAGGCAGTAGAAGATGCTGCTACCCATGAGGATGCCAAATATGCTATTGGAAGTGTCCTTAATCATGTTTTATTGCATCAGACCATTGTGGGACAAGAATTGAAAAAGCAACTGGAAATTGCCGGTGAAAGTCCGGATATTATCACTGGCTGTGTAGGAGGGGGGAGTAATTTCTCCGGTGCTTGTTTCCCCTTTGTAAAAGATAAACTGGAGGGAAAAAATATTCGCATTATCGCCGTTGAACCAACTGCCTGTCCATCTCTAACTCGGGGACCTTATCTTTATGATTACGGAGATACTGCCCGGATGACCCCGGTAATGAAAATGTTTACTTTGGGACATACCTTTATGCCTCCTGCCATACATGCCGGAGGCTTACGCTATCACGGAGACGCTCCTTCACTTTGCCTATTGGTAAAAGAGGGCATTATTGAGGCTCGTGCTTATCATCAGAACCCCGTTTTTGAAGCAGCGGTATTATTTGCGCGGAGCGAAGGATACTTACCGGCGCCGGAAACTGCCCACGCCGTTAAATGCGCAGTAGATGAAGCAATAAAATGTCGCGAGAGTGGGGAAAAGAAGTGCATCGTTATTGCTTTCAGTGGACACGGATATTTTGATATGGCCGCCTACGATTCCTATTTAGCGGGAAAACTGGAAGACTTCGAATATCCTAAAGAAAAAGTAGAGGAAGCTCTTAAGCATCTTCCCTCAGTTTCTCTTTAAGGGAGTTACTCCCGCTAAAATACCTATTGCACTGCTAGAAAAAATTGTTAATTTATAGGGAGATTTTTTTACCGTCAGAGCAGGGGGTATGGAAATTAAAAAAGAAGCAACTTTCAAATAAGCTCTAGTTTAGCAAGAAAAGCTAAAATAAGCTGCAGCAAAAATCATTCCACTTAAACTTTTACTTTAATATAAGAGCAACTAATTCTTTACCCTGGGGCTTCTGGGGAAAATAAAAGCTTGTTTAAGATTAGCCAGCAACCATAGATCAAAAGTAGTCCGGAGATTATTTGCAGCGGACTCATTTTTTCCTTTATAGTAAAGTAGGAAAAAACAGCTGTCATTAATGGAGCCAGCAGTAGAAGAACTGAAGGCACTGTAGCTCCGAAATTTTTAATAGCAATGTAATTAGTAAAGTTGCCAATACCAATACATAAAATGCCCGATCCGAATAAAATCACATTCACTGTCAGGGATGTATTTCCCAACTGAGAATAATTTCCCCACCAAAATACAACCGGTAGAAAAAGCAAGGCAACCATGCCGGTAACCACTGCCGTAGCCGGCAAAGGGCGAATCTGATTTAAGAGGGTTTTTACGGAAATTACGTAAGTTGCCCAGAATAAAGTAGAACCAATAAGTATCAAAGCTCCCATCCCAAATTCCAGATTACCGCTCCGTCTGGTCAGCGTAAGTCCCAATCCTCCTAAGATCGCTAGTAAGCTCCCTTTAAGAAAACTGGGATTTTTTATAGTTTTCCGCTCATCCTTGAAAAGGATAAAGGAAAAGAATGCCACAAAAATAACGCTCATTTTATTTAAAAAAGAAGCCAGAGTGGGACCGCTGAGGTAAATACCCTTTACCCAAAGGATCTGGAAAATGAAGAGGAAAAAAGCCGGTAAAAGAAAGTATTTCCATTTCTTTAAAACGGATAACCACTCACTTTGTCGGGAAATACTGGTAATAATAATGAGGAAAAAAGTAGCTGCCAGGTACCGATAAAAAGACTGAGTATACAGATCAAAATGATTTCCCAATATCTTTATCAGTATCGGTCCCAAGGCCCAGACTATTGCTGGAATAAAGGGAATGATAGTTATGCGGCTCTTAGACATGATTTAGTTTACATAATATATCTTATCGGACGTAAAATGGAACTTTAACATGTCCCTAATGATGGGGCAAATACTAAAGTTTATAGCCAAT
>Ga0315312_1000204_pt1 | contig 90000 bp, 84 predicted proteins | sample TDP7_MG_FD_203629 | JGI IMG/M metagenome (GOLD analysis project Ga0315312, IMG submission 203629) | Freshwater sediment microbial communities from Lake Towuti, South Sulawesi, Indonesia - TDP7 | ecosystem: Environmental > Aquatic > Freshwater > Lake > Sediment | place: Indonesia: South Sulawesi...
GACTTGCGAAAAGTCACCTTCAGCAGGTGACACTCGGGATAACTCCCTCGCGCTTTCGCCCATTGGGGAATTTTCGTAGCGGGTGCGCCCCGTAGGGCCTAGGGCCTTGTCTCAGTCCCCATCTCCGGGCTACCCCTCTCAGGGCCCGTATCGGTTATGGGCTTGGTGGGCCGTTACCCCACCAACAACCTGATCGAACGTAGTCCCATCCGAGGGCATGGAGGAGAGCATCGTCCCCTCCACCTTTGGGTGAGGGCCCAGTTCCAGGGCACCTCGCCTATCGGGAATTAGCCCCAGTTTCCCGGGGGTGTTCCCGGCCCTTGGGCAGGTTATCTACGCGTTACTGAGCCGTATGCCGCTCCCTCACGATGGCTTGAGGTCGCGCGACTCCCCTGCCTAAGTCTTATCCCGAGAGCAGTGAGGTCCGGCAGGATCAACCGGTGTAGGAGTTTGGGCCGTTAAGCATGAATTAGCAGTGGAGCTGCAGGCCTGCATCCGACCTGAAGCAACTCAGGCCATCATCGTTGTTGCCGCTGCTGGAGGCCATCCCATTCATCCGAGGGCATTCGCCCATATCGTCTGGGAGGACACGCCGTCGAGCCTCGGCACTAATTGCTCTTGGACTGATTTCCAATCTGATTAGTAGGGCTCGGTTAGATATAAGTCTTTTTTGAATGCGACGCGCAGGGATTTCCCCGACATAAGGCCGAAGTTAGAAGCCGTCGGGCGCCCCGCACTGCCTTCGGGACCCAGATCGTTCGAGCATCAGGGCGCAGCCCAAATTGCCTCGGCCATCACGAGCGCCCTCGATCTGAACTGGAGGGATCCTCATATGATCGCGAACCGGTGCGGTGAAATGACAGAAGCTTTAACTGAGCGTCCAATTCTTTTTCGGCCCGACTAGTCTTGGCCGAGGGAATGAAGGGGCATCAGGAGAGGGTCGGCCTCATGGATAGGCTCTCGGCCGAGCCGAAGGCCAGCATGGGGCTCTACTCGGCCTCCGCCCTCTTCTTCTTCGTCATCGTGCTGCTCCCCGCGATAACGGGCATACTGCTGAAGTGGGAGAAGATCCACGAGGCACTGTCGGATGCGACGATGCTCTCGAGGGCGAGCGCGGCCCTCTACGCGTCGTTCGCGATCGCGCTCTCGGTCTCGCTCCTCGATCTCTTGGCCGGCATCCCGATGGCGTGGCTGATCGTCAAGAGGGATTCGAAACTCATCAACGTGATCGATACGCTCGCCGACATCCCATTCATAGTGCCAACTGTGGCGCTCGGCTATTCCGTGCTCCTCTTCTGGAGTGGGCCGAGCGGTCTCTCCTCGCTCTTCGGCCCCCAGGTTGCCATCGAGCCGGGATGGGCCTTGGTGATGCTGCTTCACTTCGCCTTCTCCTACCCGATCGTCGTGAGGCTCATGGTGGGCGAGTTCAGGGGATACAGGGAGACTTACGAGTTGGCCGCGCGGACGTTGGGAGCAAGCGCCTTCACGGCGGTGCGCACGGTCACGTTCCCGATCCTGAGGCCCGCCTTCGTAGCCGCGTTCCTCCTAGCGTTCGCGCGCTCGCTCTCCGAGACCGGGGCGACGATCATGGTCGCCGGCTCCTTCGAGAATGGGACGGTCTTCATCAAGAGGGCCAAGGACGCTGGCCTCGAGGGGCCGCTTGTCCTCGTCAGCTTGGCACTGATCGCGATCTCGGTCGCGATCTTCGGCGCCATCTCCTTCCTGGGCCCGAGGCTCAGGCTACCGATCAGGAATGTGTGGCCGAACTTCGAGAGGAGGCTGAGCGGATATGGGGGATGGAGGGACCTCGTGACCGTGGTGGCCTTCGCGGTGTTCGTCGTGATCCCCTCGCTCTTCATAGCGCTCCCGAGCGGCACCGCCGTCCTCGATGGGACTTTGGGCAAGGCGATCGCGGGGCAGGGGGTCTGGGGGGACTATTGGAAGAGCCTCGCCGTATCGTACGCGGTCGCATTGCTTGCCACGATGGTCAACATCGTGGTGGGATTTCCGATGGCCATAATCATCGCGAGGAGGAGGTTCGGGAGGAGGGCGTGCGCCATCATGGACGCGCTTGTGAACGTTCCTATAATCGTCCCATCGGTCGCCTTGGGGGTGTCGTTGAGCTTCTTCTGGAGCGCGCTGGGATCACTTCCGGAGTTCTGGGTCCTCGTCCTGGTTCACGTCTCCATAACCTACACCTATTTCGTCAGGGCGATCTCCGCCGCGCTCGAGGGGATATCTCAGGAGATAGAGGAGACGGCCAGGACGCTCGGAGCGAGCCCCTTCACGGTCTTCAGGAGGATAACGCTCCCATTGGCCAAGTACTCCTTCTTCTCGGGCGCCATAATGGTCTTCACGAGGAGCGTCGATGAGACGGGGGCGACCGTCGCGGTCGTGAGGCAGCTGAAGACGGCTCCAGTCCTCCTGGTCGACTGGGTGAAAAATCCGCAGCTTTACGGCCAATCGACGACGGCGCTCGGAATAGGCTTCCTCGTGTTGATGTCGTTCATTGTCCTACTGGCCCTCAGGCTGGCATTATGGAGGAGGAGGTGAGCGGTCATTCCGTCCGTCGGGCTAATGGACGTCTCGAAGAGATTCGGGAGGATATTCGCGATCCACAGGGTGAACCTCGAGATAAGGGACGGCGATTATGTGTGCGTTCTTGGTCCCACGGGTGCCGGCAAGACGACGCTCCTCAAATGCATCGCCGGACTGGAGAGGGTCGACGAAGGGGAGATACTGCTTGACGGAAGGAGGGTGAACGACTTCCCGCCCGAGGTGAGAAACGCCGTCTATGTCCCTCAGCACTACGCCCTCTTCCCCCACCTCAGGGTCCTTGAGAACGTGAGCTTCGGTCCGATGGCGAAGGGAGTGCGGCGCGATGAGGCCCTGGTTAATTCCCACAAGATGCTCGAGCTCGTGAGACTGGACAAGAGGGTGGACTCGCTGCCCCAGGAGCTAAGCGGGGGGATGCAGCAGAGGGTCGCGTTGGCGAGGGGACTCGCCTCCGGGGCCAGGCTGTTGCTGCTAGATGAACCGCTGGGAGCGCTCGACGCAAGGCTGAGGATCGAGCTCAGATATCAGCTCAGGAGGCTGGCGAAGGACCTCGGGCTGACGGTCGTGCACGTTACGCACGATCAGGCCGAGGCCATGACCATAGCGGACACCATAATCGTCCTGCGGGAGGGGATGGTTGAGCAGATGGGCTCTCCCTTCCACATCTATCAGAGGCCGGTGAACCTGTTCGTCGCGAACTTCATCGGCGATACCAACTTCTTGGAGGGCATCGTGTCGGAGAGGGGAACTGAGGGATCGACCCTGGAGCTCAGGCGCTCCCTCCACATCAAGGTCGCGGACACCAGCTACCTGCCCGGGGAGAGGGTCGTGATAGCTCTGAGGCAGGAGAAGACCCATCTGATGAGCGCCGGGATGAGGGCTGCGAATGCGATTCGGGGCCGGGTTCAGGCGATCAGGCTCCTGGGGGACTTCATCAAGTGCGAGATCAGGTTGGAGAACGAGGATAGTGTCTCATACAAGTTCTTGCGCGCAGGGGCCATCCCGGGGGTTGGGGAGAGCGTCATGATCACGTTTCGGCCAGAGGACTGCATGATATTCCCCTATCCCTCCACCGGGCTCAGCAGGGAGGTGGAGACGACCTAATGCCCCAAGTTGAGATCGTCGGCCTCACGAAGACCTACGGCCAGATACGCGCCCTCGATCACGTCGACCTCACGATAAGGGACAGGGAGTACGTCTCAATCATAGGGCCGAGCGGCTGTGGTAAGACGACGCTCATCAAATGCATCGCCGGCATCATCGAGCCGACGGAGGGGGAGATCCGCATAGATGGTAGGGTCGTCAACGACCTGAAGCCCGAGGAGAGGGGCGTTGGCTACGTCTTTCAGGAGATAGCGCTCTTCCCTAACATGAACGTGTGGGACAACATCACCTACGGGCCGAGGGCTAAGGGCTGGCCCGCTGAGCGGATCAGGCACATAGGAAGGGAGATGTTGGAAATGATAGGGCTCCAGGCCCGTTACAACTCCTATCCCGATGAGCTGAGCGGAGGCGCGAGCCAGAAGACGGCCGTCTCCAGGGCCGTCTCATCGGGGGCCATACTCCTGCTGCTGGATGAGCCGCTCGGGGCGCTGGATTCGAAGGTGAGGACCGACCTGAGGTACAAGGTGAGGAGGCTCGTCCAAGATCTGGGATTGACGGCGATACATGTGACGCACGACCAAGAGGAGGCGATGTCCATCTCCGATAGGGTCGTGGTAATGCGGGCTGGTAAGATAGTCGAGGAGGGGTCGCCGATGCAGCTCTACTCCGTTCCAAGGGATGTGTTCACGGCCAACTTCGTCGGGGAGGCCAACTTCCTCCAGGGCGCGGTCGTGGAGGCCGGCGAGAAGGGGGCCATAGTGGAAGTGAGCGGATATAGGGTTGGGACCGGGGATTCGTCGAGGGGGGTTGGGGAAGAGGTGGTATTGTGCGTGAGGCCGGAGTTCGTGTCGATAGAGAGTGGGGAATCGGCCCTCCGAGGAGTGATTGCCGAGCAGATCTTCCAGGGGAGCGTCGTGCGTTACGTGATATCCGTATCGGAGGGCCTAACCATCTCGGCGGACTATCCGGAGGGGTTGGAGCCCAGGGGGCTGAATCCCGGCGATGGGGTGGGGATCGTCGTCCCACCTGAGAAGGTCCTGGTCTACGAGCCCCCCCGGGAGGGACTGGCCAAGGCGATATCCTTGGAGTGATGGCGAGAGGGTAGAGTTAAATGCGCGAACGCGTAAAAGGAATCGATTGCTGGTTAGGAAGTGGAGTCACTGGGTGAGAAGCTCCTCCGATGGTTTGAGTCGAGGCGGGAGACGACCGTCATCCAACTGCTGAGGCAGCACGCCATAGCCACCACAGATGTCGGCGACGACCTCATGAAGGCGATGGAGATGGCGATCGCGGGCAGACACCGGGAGCTGAAGGCGGCATACGAGAGGCAGAAGCAGAAGGAGATCGAGGCCGACGCCCTGAGGCGCAAGGTGATGCAGGAGCTCGCGAAGGGCGAGCTGCCTCTGGCGGACAGGGGGGACATGATGCGATTGGCCAGGAGGATCGATCTCGTGACGGACTGGTCACACGAGGCCGTCAGGATACTTGTGCTCTTCAAGATCGCCGAGATGCCGAAGGACATTCAGGAGGCCGCCCTGAGGATGTGCAAGACGGTGCGGGAGTGCATCTGGGCCCTCAGGAGGTGCCTCGAGAAGCTCGCCGACAGGGACATAGATGAGTCGCTCAGACTCGCTGACCAGGTTGAGAGGATAGAGGAGCAGGTGGACGACCAATATCAACAGGCAAGGCTCCTCCTACTCAACCTCGATAGATCGATCAACGTGGGCTCTGCCATACTGCTCAGCCAATTCCTCGACTCGGTGGAGAATACCTCGGACAGGTGCGAGGATACGTGCGACCAGGTCAGGGTCATAGCCATAAGGACCCACGAGAAAGTGCCCGGCCCCATGGATTGAAAGGAATAAATGCCGAAGAGGCCGTGCTGGCCCGAGAAATGAGCATCTGCATAATCCAAGACAGTCAGAGCAGGATAGACGACTACAGGATCGTGGGAGCCGCGATCGAAGCCGGCGTGCAGCTCCGGACCTTCATCGCCGAGGAACTAGTGCTGTCCGCGGACGGAGGGGCGATCAGGGGATTGTTCGGCGATGTGGGGGCCATCCTGATGAGGCAGCAGAGCGGCAGGACTCGTTATCTCTTCACCAGGATCGCGGAGGCAGTGGGCTACAGGGCCATCAACACATCCCGGGTTCAGGCATACTCGAGGGACAAGTTCCTCACATATCTGGTCATGAATCGGGAGAACGTGCCCTCGCCCATCGCCTGCCTTCCGCTCTATACCTCTCAGATCGCCGGTCGAGACAGACCTGTGATCAGGAGGATGCTGCTGAAGCAGCTCGCGGAGTCGGTAAAGGGGATGGTGGGGGCGATGCCGTGCGTTGAGAAGCCCATCGACGGAACCCATGGGAGGGGGGTCAGGATACTGCACACGGAAGGCGAGATCCTTGACGCCGTCGAAAGGCGGGATCCGATGGATCTGACGATGCTACAACCCTTCAACGATTCACCTTGGGAGATCAGGGCGGTCTCCGTCAAGCATCCGGGTGCGGAGCCGGAGCACCTCGCGTCGATAGCGAAGTGCGCCACCGAGAGGGGGCAGGCCATCAGGAACCTGGCCGTGATGGGCGTGCCGGTGCTGATCGGCAGGCACAGGATCGTGGAGGGGCTCGAGAAGGCGGCACTCGGGGTTCTGGCACCGCGGCAGCAGGACTATGCCATCACGGGCAACGACTGGACGCCCAAGGGCGCGGCCGATCGCGAGGAGGAGAGGATATGCGCCCTTGCCCGGAAGCTCGTCCCGAAGTTCCAGCAGCTTAAGGCGAGCAGGGAGAGGCTGAACGGCGCATACAGGAGGCTCTACAGGGCCGACTCGCCGGGGCGCGTTCGGGCCCGACTTGTCGAGGAGGAGGGCATCCACGAGAGAGTGGCCCTTGAGTACATGAGGAGCGGGGAACATGAGGAGATCCGATCGACGATATTGAACAGGCTGGATGGCCCGACGGAGTTGCTGCTCTTCGACGTCAACGACAACCAGGATTTCCCAAACGTCAGGGACCTGACGCAGAGGCACGTCGAGGGAGATTACGTGAAGCTGGCGCTGGCGGTCTCGGCCATCGATGCCGTGAAGGCGTGAGTCGGCCGGTCAATCCGTCGTTTGTTCGGCCGGTCATGCGAGGGGGAGCCTCACGCACTCGTGGGAGTTCGACGACCTCTCCGCCGCCAACGCCACCTCAAGTGCCTTTCTGCCGTCCCCTCCGCCCACGAGGGGCGCCCGATCGTTCTGGACGCAGTCCGTGAAGTGCTGGAGCTCTATCTTGATCGCCCCTTCGGATCTCCCGTGTATGCGGGGTCGGTGGATGAGGTCCGGGAACTTGAACCCCTCCTCGTCGCATCCCGTGACCATCATCGGCGGGAAGTCGAAGAAGGCCGCGCCCTTCGTGCCGACGACCTCTACCTCTATGTCGGCCGCGAATGGGCCCCAATCGCTCGGCCTCTTCCAACCCGCCCACTTCTCGGGCAGGCCCCAGCCCGTCTCGACGCTCCCGAGGGCCCCGCCCCTGAACTTCATCAGGAGCCACGAGAAGTCCGGCACCCCGAAGTCCCTGCCCACCTCCTTGTCGACGGACTCGCAGAAGACGCGGTCGACATCGCCGCCGAGGTACCAGAGCAGGAGGTCGATGTCGTGTATTCCGAGGAACATGATCGACGAGGTGCGGCCCCCGATCCTCCTGACCTGGGCCAATGATCCGTTCCTCCTCGAGTACGCCCAGATCGGTTCGCCGAGGCTCCCGTCATCTATCGCCTGTTTTATCTGGACGTAACCCGGCGTGAAACGGAGGATGTGGCCGACCATGAGCTTGACACCGTTCCTCTCGGCGGCCCTGACCATTGCGTCCGCGTCCTCGAGCGTCGTCGCGATCGGCTTCTCGACCAGCACGTGCTTTCCGGCATCGGCGGCCTCGACGACAGGATCCCTGTGCGCGTCTTCGGGGGTAACGACGCTGACGGCATCGATGTCGTCCCTCCCCACCAGCCTTCGCCAATCCCCATAGTGGAACTTGGCCCCGCACCTGCCGGCCACTTCCTCCGCCCTCCCGCCCCTCACATCGGCCACGGCCACAAGCTCGACGTTCAGGAGCTCGGAGAAGACCGAGGCGTGGGTCTCCCCGAAGAGGCCCGCCCCTATCACGCCAACCCTAACCTTATCCATAATGCCACTAACGCCCCTTCGTTCGGCATATTACTGTTGGCCAGGATGCGCGCAAATCGCATTGGGCGTCGGATCCAGGGGGAATGGATTTGCGGATCGGCGAGCGCGCCGAGTTAGAAAGGCTTATCCGATGACGGCCGTGGGCGGTTGAGAAGCCATTGCTGGGCGTCCCCTTCATCACGATACAGTGCCCGAGATGCGGGGCCGAGCTACCAGTGCCGTTAATCCCGAACAGCACGAGGAGGTTTGGCTGCCCGGCTTGCGGGGCAATCATCGAGTGCTCGATCGACCAACGCGGAAGGGCGAGGGTCTCGTTCACCACCCTCGAGGGCGCCGCCACCAAGGAGGCCGTCGAGGAGGCCCGACGGAGCATCGAGGGCCTCAAGAGGATAAGCGGCGCCATCTTCTGCCCGAGTTGCGGCGCCGACGCCTCATCGGCCGAGATACGGCAGGGGCTCGAGGGGATGGCGGCGAGGGCCTATACCCTTTGTCCAAAGTGTGGGCGCGAGATAGAGTGGGCCTCGGTTCCCCTGGGGAGGCTCCGCTAGGGGCCGAGCTTCCTGTGCTCGACCATCATGCACCTGTCCTCCACGACCTCCACCCCCTCGCCCCTCGCCCTTGCGGCGGCCTTTGCGTTCCTTATCCCGAGCTGCAGCCACACGACTTTGGGATTGCCGAATCTCCCCCTCATCTCGATCGCCTGCTCGATGATGGCCGGGACGTCGCCGGATGGCCTGAAGACGTCGACGATCTCGATCTCCCGCTGTATCCGCTCGGGGGCGTCTGAAAGCGACTTGTAACATCTCTCGCCGAGCACGGTATCCGCGTACGGATTTATCGGGATGATCCTGTAGCCCTTCCCCATCAGATAAGAGGCGACCGCGTTGCTGTCCTTCGCGGGATCGCGGGAGAGGCCGACGACCGCGACGACCCTGTATGCCCTCAGCACATCCGCGATTTCCATGTAGCGATGATCATCGCCGCATCTGCTTTGTCACGGACGAGTGCTGATCGCATGGCCGAGCTAGTAATTCCCATATTTCCTGACGAGATCGATCACTCGCTTGTACTGTTCGAAGCTGACGTCCTTCGGCACGGAGTGGTCGGAGTGGTAGATGTATCCGCCGCCTGCCTTCGCGACCTGCATCTTGGTCCTGATCTCGTCCTCAATGAGCTTGACGTTGTCCTGGGCCATCAGCCTGACGTCTATCCCCCCCATGAAGCTTATCTTGTCCCCATACTCCTCCTTGAGCTTGATCAGGTCCATTCCCGCCTTCACCTCCAGCGGCTGGAGGCAGTCGATGCCCTCCTCGATGAAGTGCGGGACGAAGCCCTTGACGTTGCCGCAGCTGTGCAATAGCACGGGCATGTCCCTGCTGTGGAAGTAGGAGCAGAGCTGCTTGAAGTATGGATGTAGCTGCTCCTCGAATTTCTTGGGCGAGAAGAAGGTTCCGTTCCGGTATCCGAGGTCGCAGTAGAGGAAGGCGCCGTCGAATTTGAACCCCCCCTTGATCATCCTCTCGCACATCTCGATCGCGAGCCTCGTGTCCTTCTCGTACATCTCCATCACCCAATCGGGTTCCCTCATCACGGCCAGCATCAGCCTCACGGAGGCGACGTAGCTCTGCAGCTTGTCGTATCCGACCGCGGCGTTGTAGGTTATGAACTTCCCCCGGCTCCTTTCGTAATGATATGAGTTGAGTGAGCTGACCCAGTCGACTCGTCGATCGCTGGGCTCAAGCCTTGGCTTCAGCCTCTCCCAGTCCCCCCTGCCCTTGCAGGGGGCCTCTATGACCTCGGGCGTGGTCGATCTGTCCCTGTGGTTCCTCCTGATGCCGCCATACGAGTCCCTCTCGACGATGTACTCCAGATCTTCGCGTATCACCTCGACGGGGAGCTGTGGGGAGGTGTCGGCACCGTAGCCTGCGAACTCGTATCCGAAGTAATCGGCGACGGACATGCCGCTAGGGAATCCCTCCCGAATCCACCTGTCCACGGTCGATCCCCAAGGGCTGTCCTGGATCGGCACCCGATCTGGTTCCCGATGGGAAAGAGCCAGGCTGACCCTCTCGCGCGAATCCATGGTGGCCTGAAGGCGAACCGATACTTTTTACATTTGTCCCTGTGGAATGTAGCGAGAGGGCGTTGTCTTGTGATGCGTTCGTGTGATCTTCATTAATTGGGCGACGCACTCGGTGGACACGATCTGACCCTCTAATGTAGGACCAATACAACCGCTGGCAATCATTTCTCGAACTCTCCCGCCATCTACATATGGAAATAGGGAAGACTGACTTCTGGCCAAATTGAAACGGGTAAAAAATACGTTGGGGCTGGAACGAGCGAACCAGCTGTGGCGTGGCTGTACTCGACCAGCCCGTATTATGTACCGATGACCGTTGGCTCTAGAATGGGAAGAAGAACCGTAGTTCCCCTATCGTTCCACCGAAGATGACCGCTATCATGTAGCCGGTGACGAAACCTCCCGCTATCGGTACGCCTAGGTTTTCGTAGATTTTGCTGCCCCCGATTCGGAGCGTTAAAACCTTGAGTACCCATGCTATCAGGAAGGATCCCCAGTAGCCCCAAAGGACGGATACGAAGCTCGTGCCCATGATGAATCCGACTGGTTCGAATGGGAACCAGACGAAGCGCGCGTGTAGGAAGTCCAGTGCTACGACGATGAAGAAGCCCGCGATCACGTAAGGCGCGAGGGGTTCGACCGCAGGTACTGTATTATAGCTCGTCGGATTACTCCAATTGAAGAACTGCCTTGTCTGTACCTCCCCTCCGTTACCCGGGAGGAGGCTTCCGCCATATGCGTAGCAGAGCCATATGTAAGTGATGAGGACGATGCCCGGGACGATCGCCGTTGTCGTGAGCATGATCTTCAGGACGCTCTTGTTGCTGGTGCCCGTCAGGTTGGCCATCTTGTAGGAGGCGAATCCGGAGAAGATCGAGCCCCCCTGTATGGCATCCGGGCTATCCATGCCGCGGCGCGTGAAGTAAGCCGATAGGACGTAGTCCCTCGTGGGCGGATCTGGCGCTTGTGGGTACAACAGGAGCCTGACCAGTGTGTTGCCATGGTTCCCACCACGCGCCTGCATGCCCGCTAACCCGAAGATCCTGGCGTTGGCCAACCAGTAGAGGAAGTATGAAATCGTAACAATGAGGGCGGTCGCTATGCCCATGCCATCGATAATAAAGATTGCCACGAGCATGACGAAGCAAGCGATTAACATGAAGTACGTGTTCCTGTAGGTCATCGCCTCATTCTTCTCGTTCTCAAAATGCGCGCCAGGTTGACTTGAGAAAGCGGCCTTGATGGTTTGGGAGAAGTATCGCCTGTTTAGCACCAAGCCTATCACCGCAAGGCCGAGGAGACCGCCTCCATACGAGATTGCAGCGAACTTGTAAGGTTCATTTCCCAAGCCCGTTACGCCACCCCAGGAACGGCAGCACCCCGGGACGTCGGTGATTCCAGTATAGTAGCCAAACGCGAACGCGATCTGCATCAGTATCATGTAAATCAAGTGCCAGAACCAAGCGTTGAAGCTAATCGAAAGTGGTGCCAGGTAAGCCATGGCCACCGCGAGGGGGTGTTCCTGAAATGCGGACAGCCCGGGGATGACGTACAAGGGCGAGGCGCTGGTGACGTACCACTGGCCCGAGGAGCAAAGGGTCTTCCAGCTGTAGATGTCGGGGAACCAGGGGAAGATCGACGTCATGAAGATCGGTATCTGGAAGATCAGACCAAGCACTATGCCCACTAAGAACGGCTTGCCGAGCCGCACCATGAGGGGCTTCTCCCCCTCCGGGATCCGCCTGACGAGCTCGTAGGCCAAAAGCGCGTGCGGGAATGGCACCCGCTCGACTTCGACCCACAGCCGCCTGAATAGCGTCGCCACGGCGATGAAAAAGAAGCCGAGGATGATGAAGAGGATCCAGTGGTACATGATGGCCGGGAGCCAATCCCCCCAAGGGACCGAGGCATATCCGGTCACGAGCTGCCTGGTGATGCTCGACGTTGGAGCCATGAAAGGCGCCACGTACGATGTCGACCAATCTTCATTCATGTGCCTGCTCGAGGTGATGTCTGAGAACTCGAACGGACAATAGGTGCTGACATACCAAGAGGACGTATAGGCTATCACGTACAGGTAAGTCAAAGTCACGAGGCTTATCTTTTTGCCCGATACCTTCGAGAAGATGGCCGTGAAGATCAAGACGATGAACGGCGCTGACGTGAGGTTCATCACGCAGAGTATGCTTCCCCAGTTGTAGTAACTGAAGAGGTTCGATGGTAGGAATTGAAGCCAAGCTATGCCGAAAGCGCCCAGAAAGATGCTGAGTAAGACGACCAAGAGCCATGGAACTTTTTCGGTAACCTTCTCTGAAACTTCAGCCATTTTCACACCTAACCTAACTCTAGCATGATTATTTATTGTATATAAAATATACGTAAACAAATAAAAGGACTTGGTTAGTATAGGCTATTTAGGTCCTAAGGGGATCGGTCTCCCAATAATACCAATCAACGGTGAGATCCTTGAGATGCAGGTGGGGCTGGAGTGAGTGGATCCGCCTAGCGGCAGACTCTCCCACTCCGGCAGTCATACCGGCTTGCTTTGAACACTCGCTGAACGGGTCTCCCCGTCGCTCCAGTCTATCGTCATACCGTTAGGTCTGAGCAACTATCTATGACTGGAGCCCGTAACGACTTGAGGCATGACCTCGTCGTAGTCGTCATTCCTGGCCTAGCCGCCAACCTCAGTATAGCCGAGATTGGGTTTGACCACAGCCCCTACGTCGTTTCTCGTCATGGCCGTTTTAAGCTTTTAGGATTCGATTACGCCCTCTCGATGAATCAGCCCATCTAGAAAATCAAGTCCGCATTTAGAAAGTATGAAATATCTGAAACCTTAGAACAGTTCCGTCCGTGATGCGGGTTGAGGGATTTGAGAATAGAAGGGAGGAATGCGGTCCTGGGGGCGCTCAGACGCGACACCGAGATGCGCGAGGTGTACGTCGATTGTAGGGCGAACATGGACCGAAGGATGGAGGAGATACTATCGCTCGCCTCCCTGAAGGGAATCGCGATCAAGAGGGTCGAAAGACGCGCCCTAGATGGCCTTTCGTATACCGGCGTCCACATGGGCGTCATCGCACTTGCGAGGGCGCCCTCACTGGCGACGACGACGAAACAGCTCCTCGGTTCCTGCAGATCGAAGGGGGAGAGCCCATTCTTGGTCGTGGTCGACGGCGTGGTCTATGAACAGAACCTGGGTGCCATTGCGCGCACCTCGAACGCCGCTGGCGTCCACGGCATAATCGTCCCGAGATCTCGCAAAGGCGCTGTGACGCCGGAGGTGATCAGGATATCGATGAGCGCCGCCCTCTTCACTCCCATCATCGAGGAGAACCTGTACTCGGCCCTGAAGGCCATGAGGTCCGAGGGCGTGCACATGGTGGGGGCGGACATGGATGGGGAGGTTTTGTACACCGATGCGAACTTGAGGGGAAGCGTCGCCTTCGTCCTCGGCGGGGAGCACAAGGGCATGTCGGAGCCGATGAGGCGGAGGTGCGACGAGGTCGTCAGAATACCGCTGTTCGGTACGGTCTCATCCCTGAACCTCAGTGCCGCATGTTCCATCCTGTTGTATGAAAAGCTCAGACAGGGTGGGGGTTGAGTCGACTTGCGAACCTCGGAATGCGCCCGAGTGAGATGTATTGGTTATAATGACAAGCGTCCAGGGTTCTTCGCTCGTTGCCAAGGTAACTCTTTGTGGATTTTAAAATGAGGTGGACCGGGCGAGATTCGAACCCGCGGCTTCTAGATCTTTCAACTCTCGATATGCGAATCTAGCGTATGTACTGATGATCGCTCCAGACCACCATTCATACCAGGCTGAACTACCGGCCCTTGTTGGATGGATACCCGACTTGTCATCCGGTCCGACTATTTCCCCTTTCCTCATATATTTCTGTTTTACTGATACTATCGATGACCGCATTGTAGATCGCAATTAACGAATTGCCTAATGCAGGTCGTTCACTTACATTGTGATCTCGCGATGTGCTTTAGGGTAGAAGGGATTTCGAAAGGCTCACGCCGCTAACTCTACCCCTTTCGTCAAGATTAAATTTAAGGAGCATCCTGTCCGTGATGTTCTTCTTCGCGTTGAATGCATTCTTGCACACCCCGCAGCCAATATCGGATCCGATCTCGGCCACATACCAAGATGCGTCAACATATGATTTGCCGCACCTCGGGCACTTGGTGATGCAGACATCGAATAATGCCTCGGTCATGATCGGTCCCCCCACCATCATTCCATTCGATCTAATGAGATTGACGTGTGGTGATTCTGTGATGGTATGGATATGAAGGGGAACGAGGGGGATCGATTCCGCCCCACCCTTAGAAGTCAAGTATGATTATATACGCAGACGACGTCATCGTAGATACATTGGAGGATGGGCAATGCATTTCGGTAGGAAGATACCGAAGATACAGGGCGTGAGAGGGGTCTTCATGGACGTATTGGGCACGATTATGGACTACAGCGGGTACACATACGCCGGCGAGGCCCTTTACAATGAGTTCGTCTCCTCATTCGGCATCAATGCCGACGCACAGACGCTCCACGCGACATGGCTGAGGGACTGGGACGACACCTTCTCCAAGATGGCGGGCTTCAAGACCTACAAGGAGGCATGGGTGACGGCCCTCGTTACCACGCTCGCGAGATTTGGCGCCAGAACCACGCCAGAGGTCCTATCGGGGCTCTATGACATGTATGTTCAGACCGTGGTCAGGAAGACGCAGATCTACACGGACGCGCCCTCGGAGCTCCCGAAGCTCAAGAACGCAGGATACGCCCTGGGGATCGTCTCCGACGAGGAGTTCGCCGTTGTCGAGGGCGTGCTCAGGAACTCGGGACTGTATGGCCTGTTCAACATCGTCGTCGTCTCGGATAAGGTGAGGGGGTACAAGAACAAGGGCGAGCCATTCAGGCAGGCCCTCAAGCACACGCTCCTCGACCCGCACGAGATCCTCTACGTCGGCGACTCGGTCGCCAGGGACGTAATCCCCGCGAAGTCCGTAGGATTGAGGGCCGTCCTGCTTACAAGGGAGGGATCCGGTCACCAAGTGGAGGACATCAGTCCGGACTACATCCTCCCCAACCTCAAGGACCTTATCTTGGCCCTCGCGGAAAAGAAGAGCTAGTTGATTTTTCTCACATTGCATAACGGTAGCGGTGACGATCTGCCGCGAAAGATCAGTAGATGACTCGCGTGCCGATCCTCTCCCCTCGCACGGCCCTCAATACGTTCTCCGGATCTCGGCCATCGAGGAAGACGGTGTGGACGCGTGACCTGGCCAGGATGTTGATCGCGACGTGGTCCAACAGCTTGTACTGCCCCGCCTCTACCCCTCCCGCCGCCGCCACAAGTCGCCTCAGCTCCTCTATGTTCACGGCCTCGAGCATCTTGGCCTTTTCGCTGCCCTTCGGGTCCCTGTCGTATACGCCCCCGACGTCGAGCGTCCTTATGAAGAGGTCAGCCCCGATCGCCTCTGCCGCTAAGGCGCCGACGGCGTCGGTCGACTGGCCAGGGGTCATTCCGCCCATGACGACGATCTTCCCAGATGGGTAGAGCTCGACGAGTTCCTGAAGATCCCTCGCAACCCTAGGGTGGGCCACGCCCCCGAGCGCTATCACGAACAACCTAGCATTGAGCCTTGTGAAATCGATGCCCACTTGGTCACATTCTGACCAGTCGGCCCCCAATTCCCTCGCGACCGAGACGTAGTTCCTCGAGAGGCTCCCCCCTCCTATCACCACGACGGCCCTGTGACCGAGCTGTACAATCCGCCTCAGGACATCGCAATGATTGCGGATGTCGTCAGACCCTGGAATCCCCTTACTGAACGAATGTCCCATCTTTATTACGACACGCATGTGCGTCCCTCACTCGTATGCCAGCAGGTGTGCACCTTATACAATTTTTCATCTCGCCCCGCGTCTACTCCCCATTTGTCCATGCAGCATTTAAATAAACCGTTTGGCCGTCTTCGACCGAAAGGCCATGCCTGACGAAGAGAGCGAGTCGCTGAAGGACTACAGGCTCCGAAAAACCCTCGATGCCCTTGCTGGGAAGCAGGGCAGGGGCACGGAGCTGATCAGCGTCTACGTTCCCTCGGGCAGGCAGGTAAGCGACATCATGAACAACCTGAGGGACGAGTACGGGAAGGCCTCCAATATAAAGTCGCGTGTCACGAGGAAGAACGTGCAGGAGGCGATAGCGAAGGTCCAGCAGAGGCTCAAGATGATAGATAAGACGCCAGAGAATGGCGTTGTCATATTCTGTGGCGCAATCCCGCACGGGCCCCCCGGGTCGGAGGTGATCGAAACCTACGTCGTCCTACCGCCGAAGCCGATAACGATCTCGTACTACAGTTGCGACGACAAGTTCTACGTCGAGCCCCTCCTGGACATGATAAAGGAGAAGCAGACGATAGGGCTGATAGTCATCGACAACACTGAGGCGACGATAGCGCTCATAACCGGAAAGAGCATCGACATCAAGGACGAGGTGACCTCCGGCGTAGGTGGGAAGACGAGGAAGGGGGGACAGTCCGCCAGAAGGTACGAGCGGCTCAGGGAGATGGAGCTCAACGATTACTACAAGAGGGTGGCGGAGCACGCCGACGCCATCATGTTGCAGGAGAAGACGCTGACGGGCATCATCTTGGCAGGGCCCGGCCCGACGAAGGAGGATTTCCGCGACGGGAACTACCTGAACTATCAGCTACAGACGAAGGTCATCGATGTCGTCGACACGGCCTATACCGGCAATCAGGGGGTCAAGGAGGCGCTCGCGAAGGCGTCCGAGAGGCTCCAGAATTTGGCCGTCATGAAGGAGAAGGGCCTGGTGCAGGATTTCCTGAGGGAGATCGGGGCTGACTCGGGCCTCGCGACGTATGGGGAAAACGAGGTCAGGGATACCCTGAGGCGCGGGAATGCGAGAACCGTGCTGGTGTCGGAAAGGGTGGACGTCCATCCAGTCAAGATCACGTGCTCGTCGTGTGGCTACTCTGAGGACAGGTCCCTAAGCGAGCAGGACCTATTCACACTCGAGTACGCCATCGCGAATCAGAGTTGCCCGAAATGCAACTCGAACACATTGACGATGGAGGAGAAGCAGAGCCTTATCGACGAATTCAACAAACTCGCCAGCGACAAGGGGGCGAAGCTCGAGGTCATCTCCGACAACACCGAGGAGGGGATGATACTCTACAAGGGCTTCGGGGGGATCGCCGCCATCCTCAGACACGCTTAGATCTCTGGAAGAAATTCCATCCAGTCTTGACGTACTTCATGCGAGTGGGATCGGCATAGGCCCACTTCAGGAGGGTGCGGAAGTTGCGGGCACGGGTCCTGTTGGAATCCTCTTGAAGCAGCTGTGCCACAGGAGCGTCTATCCCATGCAAATAGTCCATGAGGGCCCCCTCGACGAGGAAGTGGGCCTGTCTCTCGGCGTGGCTCTCGACATTCACGTTGAAGCCTAGCTTCGTGAGCTCGTCCCTCGCCTTGTCGAGCACATATCCGCTACAACAGTATATCACGTCGGACTTGGCAACGCCCAGGGCCTTCACGCCCATCGAGACGATCTCCCACGCCTTATCCAAGTAGAGCTTCTGGCCGAACGTATCTTCCTTGAAATATTCGACGGGTATTTCACCTAAATAGGTGTGACCGGCCACGTCCTCATCTGCCAAACCTATGAATCCACCACCCAGCACGTGGCCGAGTCCGGCGTCGTCGATCGATACCCTCATAGTTAGTACCCACGACCAATTACCAAACGAGCTAAAGCTACTACCAGCATCCCTGCCCACTGAAGGCGCTCGTTAATATCGTTTCTTCATTCCACTAATCTCAGCACCGGATTCATTTCTAGTAAACTCATCGAGATGCGGGCGAATTGCAGTCCTCACTGGGAAAAACTTAAAGACAAGCCAAAGGACACGGGGCAAATAGGGTCCGTAGCTCAGTACAGATGCGTTCAAGCGCGTCTTCGGGCAGCTTGGTTTAGAGCGCTCGGCTGATAATGATGCCAGCAGGAACCGAAAGATCCTCGGTTCGAATCCGAGCGGACCCACCTTAATTTTGACAACTTTACGAGGTCAAGAGCGGCCGCCGGTCAACCTTGCGACATGTGACAGCTACTTGTTCCTCTCGGCAAATCGATCGAGGCACGCCCGTTCAATCTCGGCCTCGCTGGCAGGAGGCCCATCCGGCCGAAACGGCTCGCCATCTATGTACAGCACATCGTGGCTCTCACCATGTGTGCGCATGTCGGTCTTCTCGTCCGAAGAGATCTCGGTCAGCTCGGCTTTAGCGCTGATTCTGTTGATCACATCCCTGACCATCACGCATCGCTCGCAGCCATCGCCACACCAGCCATCGGTGATACTTACGACCTGAACCTTTCCTAGCATCGCGTGGCTGTGTCGCTGTGGGGCCTTCCTGCTTAGTAGTCTTGGCGGCTTTGCGCTGTCATTGAAGGGCTTCCACATGAGGACTTTGGAGCCAGATTGCTCGACTCTTGCATACCCCATGTGTTCGTAGAACGCGGCCGGATTAAACTGATTCCCCGCGACGACAACGCCGGCACAGCCTGACTGCCGCGCATCATTCTCGATCTCCGCCAGCACGTAGCGCCCGTAACCACGCTTAGGCCGAGATATCCAGATACATAAAATGGCCATCAGGTCACTGCCCTCAAACGGAGAGTGTTCAATGGGGATGTAGTTCGTCATCCCAACCACATCGCCATTATCGTCGATCAGGACCTTAGCACGGTGGCCCTTGGGCTTGTATATTTCTCGCCACTTCCGACGCATGAAGAGAACGCGAGGGTCAGGCGGGCGCTCGTGTAGGCAACGAAAGAAGATGTCCTCAGTGTGATCGTCGATCTCTACCAAGTCCATGCGACCAACCTCCTAGCGGTTACGTGTTCGTTGATGCCCGACTTATCTGAAGCGGGTCCTTGATAGGTATTTCTTACGCAACGTGTGCACTTACGCGGGGAAATTGGGTACATTCCGCTTCCATTCCCCTTCTACTAAAAGGGGGATTCATTCCATATCTGGGGGTGGGTTGGACGGACCCACACTTACAATTAGGCAAGCGAGGAAGGTTCTGATCATCATTCATCGAGTCGCCCCGCACCTCATCTGATCGGCATGCTCTTCGCTACTTCACATCGGATGCCGGAGGGGGCGAAGGCAGAATTGGCGGTTGGCGACCACGGCCGCGCATCGTGACGAACGCAACGGCGATCAGGACGACGATTAAGGTGCCGTATACCCACAAAGGTATTGCCACGGCGAATTCCTGCATTGCGCTCCTCGCCGTGTTGCCCAACGCGTCGGATACCTCGATGTAGAACTGCACCCTGACCATCGGTCCCTGCGCAGGTATTGACCCCTCATACGAGATCCCTGGGGGCATGAGCGGGATCATCGCGACCCTTTCCCACGACGAGCCGCCGTTCGTCGAGTAGAAGACCTCGGCCCCCTCGACCCCCGGAGATCGCGTCGTCTATCATTGCCGTGATCCTTATCGCCTCGCCCATCGTGGGGGAGATCGGGGACATCATCACGTTCGATATCGTCGGCGGCGCGTTGTCTAAGACCAAGGTGAATACGATGTCCGGGCTTTCGGCGATTTGCCAGAGGATGTCCGTGGCCCTAACCCTCCATCTATGCGTCCCCGCGGTCACCTCCTCGGTCTTGGCATAAGTTGCGTTAACATACGCCATCGCCCCCTTCGGCGTTCCATCGAGTAGAAGCTCTACGATCGCCACGCCGGAGCCATTGTCCTCGACCATTGCTGTGAAATTTATCGAGCCGGACTTCTCTACGATGGATCCGCTTGGTTCAAGGGTCTGGATTGATGGCGGCGCCTTATCCAAGAAGGCAGTCAGTTCCCCCTCTGCCTCGGGATTGTTTGCCTTGTCAGCGCTGAAGTACGCGATCACATGTGCTCCCTCAGAGTAAGCGGCAAGCGTAAATGGCTCAGAGTATGAGTTCCAGTTGCCAGCGTCGATGCGATACATAGTCTCATTTAAGCCACTCTCTTCATCCGTAGCCAGAAGCGCGAAAGTCGTATTTCCGGACACGTAGAGTGTGGTGCTGCTCCGGAATTTCGGCGATCCCACGGCAATGGCCGTCACGGGGGGCGTCGTGTCGGGCATCACGGTCGCGATCGATGTCCCGGAGGCCAGACCGGCTGCGGATGCGGTGAGGGCCCAAGTGCCTTCCCTCACGTCATAGTAGTCGACGCCAACTGAACTTGATCCCGTCTGCACCGTCACGCTCGTAATCTTGGCCGTGCCTCCGGCCTGCCTGAATTCCCCATCGGCTGAAGAGGACGCGAGATTGACGATCATCTGCATGATGGCCTCGGCCACGAAACCATTAGCATCTTTGAGCTCTATCGTGAGGGAGGAATACTGCACTCCGGCGGCCATCGTGAAGCTCGCTGGAATTATTGAGATCTTCACCGGAGGCCCCGCGATGACATCGAACGGGTCGCTCTCGCCCGCCTTGTCCGCTCCGCTCGTCGAGATCTTGACGTCGTCCGCCACCTCGTTGATCATGACGTTGCCCGACCACACGCCGTTGACGAAGGCGCCCGTCACGGTCGGGGATATCGTGCCCGTCGTATCCGATAGCGCATTCGTGCCGTTATAGCCGGTAACGACGTTTCCATAGGCGTCGAAGGCGGTTATGGTCGTTGGAAAGGGCACGGCGACGGTCACCAGGGGCGCCATGTGTTCAAAGGAGAAATGGTGAAGGGATCCTGGTTGGATGATTTGCTGTTCGCTGTCATCCCCATAATACAGGTAGTCGCCCGTCCAGGCTCTTATCGTAATCGTCCCGACCTTGTCATCATAATACCAGAAGTCCTTCGAGCTCGAACCATCGTCGATGAAGGCCTCATTTATGGGCGACCCTCCCAGTATTGTAGAGAACCTTTTGTTGGCAGAGACCGATGTCGAGGTCAACTTGACTTTCAGGTCTCCTCGATTCACCGCGACATTGTCGAAATCCTTCCGGCGCACCATCATCTTTACCCAGTTGCCAGCCGCAAAACCGGAGCCGTAGGTCTCAATTTCCAAGTGCGGTGGATAATATTTTACCATCAGATATGGGCGTTTTGTGAAGTCGGTTTCATATTCCTTTGAATAGAAGACGGACTCGTATAAGGTAGTAGAATCCTCTTCCTTATCCCTGATCATCCAGCCGTAGTTGGGCGTCGCGCTGATCTCCCCAGACGCGAAGCTCTGGACCCAGGTCTTCACGTCCCAGGAAACCCAGACATCAGGGACGGTCTCGATCACGACGGCCTTTGGGCCGAGCCCCTCGACATTGGGCTGATCGCCCCAAGTGACAGTTCCCTCCTCCCAACCGTTCACGATGCGGTCGCATTCATATGTCCTGGTAACGCTTGGCGCCTCATGCATGTATAGGGACAACTTGGCATCGGTCACATATGAACCGGGAGGCATGTCCGTCAGATCAAATGCCACCAAGGCCCGGACGTTCGATGATCCCGTGGCGTCGGCATAACTTTCAACCGCTATTTCCGGCCGAGAGCCATCGTAATTCGTCGCGGGATATCGTTGGTTCACGTAGACATCGGCATACGGCCCATACTGCGCATTCGCTATGGATACGGGCTCTGCGCGAAGCTCCCCGAGATATGCCGCCTGCAGGAGGAATAGGCACACGATTGCGGCATCGGTCAAGCCAAATGGTTTCATACATGGAAAAAATCAATGCAAGAAATATAAGAATAACCGTAAGTACCGCTTAATGTACGTTCACTGGATGAAAACATAAAACACACTAAGCTATTTGGAAAGAGGAAAAAAACGAGGGTGTGCCCGATCCAATAGGTCAACTAGGGGGTGGAGGTGGCGGCGGCAGTGAGGGTTTCCGCCTGCGAACGGCGACGGCCACTATCGAGACCACGACGATCGCGCCCACAGCCCCGTAGAGCCAGATGGGTATTTCCACCACGAATTCCTGGGTTGTGCTTCTGGCTGAATTCCCCAAGTCATCGGAGGCCTCGATGTAGAACTGCACCCTCGTCATCGGCATCTGCGTCGGAATCGTGCCCTCGTAAGCCGTTGCCGGCGGCATCGGCGCCAACATGGCCACGCTGCTCCAACTTGAGCCGCCATTGGTTGAATAGTAGATCGTCGCTCCTTGGATGCCGGACAGCGCATCGTCTATGGTGGCCGATATCCTTATCGGCTCTCCCCACGAGGGGGAACTCGGTGCCATGACCACGTTCGATATCGTCGGCGGCTGATCATCTATAGTGAATGTGAATTCGATGTCCGACGTTATCGCTAGGTTGTGCACGTTGTCCCCGGTCCTCGCGCCCCACGTGTGCGCACCAGGCGTCATCTCTTTGGTTTTGGTGTAGGCGTCATCCCCCATCGTCATGGATCCCTCAGACACGCCATCTATGATTAGCTCCACGCTCGCCACGCCGGAGCCCGTTTCCTCGACTGCTATCCTGAACGTCACGGATCTCGTCCTTTGGACGATCGTTCCGCTCGGCTCTGTGGTTCCTATCAGAGGAGCGGTCTTGTCCAAGAAGACCACCAACGTCCTCTCGGACTCGTTATTGCCGGCCTTGTCGCTGCTGTAGTATCCAACCGTATGCGATCCATCGGAGTAGGAGGCGAGCGTAACAGCGCCTGCATATGCGTTCCACGATCCCCCATCGATCCTGTATTTTGTAATCTTCACGCCACTGGCGTCGTCGGTGGCCGATAGCTCTATTCCCGTCGAGCCCCCTACGTAAAGAGTTGTGCCGGCCTCATGCTTTGGCGGACCCACGCTTGCGGTCGTCACGGGGGGCGTCGTGTCGGGTATGACCGTGACGGTCGACGTGCCGGAGGCCAGGCCTCCCGCCGATGCCGTTAGGGTCCACGTTCCACCCCCGATGTCGTAATAATCAACTAATGCTGAGCCAACGCCTGACGGTATAGTTATGCTCGTTATCTCGTTCGCGGAACCAACCTCCCTGAACTCCCCATCGGGTGAGGTCGTCGCGAGGTTCACCGTTAATGTTGTGGTGGCTGTCGTCTCGAAATCGTGAGCATCCAGAAGGGCAATCGTTAGCGATGAATATTGAACTCCTGCCGCTACCGTTAAAGTCGGTGGAGTAATCAAGAGCTTCGCGGGAGGGCCTGCCACTACATTGAAGGCGTTGGTCTCCCCGGTCTTGCCTCCACCGCTGGTCGAGACCTTCACGTTGTTCGCAACCTCGTTGATCACGACATCGCCGGACCAAACGCCGTTGACGAAGGCGCCGGTCATCGTTGGGATAATCGTCCCAGTCGTATCCGATATAGCGTTCGTCCCCGTGTAACTGGTCACGGTGTTGCCATAAACATCCTTTGCCGTGATGCTTATCGTAAAAGATACACCTGCTGTCTTCGGAGAAGTTACCGACCCTAATACGAAGCTGTTCAACGGGCCGGCATCGACTATCAGTTGCTCGCTGTCATCGCCATAATTTGACTCGAATATCATGAAGGGAGGGTGACCACCCACTATGTAGAGGTAGTCGTTTGTAAAAACCTTAATCGTGTAGGTTCCGGTCTTTTCATCATAATACCAGAAGTCCTTCGAGCTCGAACCATTTTCGATGGTTAGCTCGGTTATGGCCGCACCTCCTTGCGTGAGCGAGAATTTTTTGGATGTGGAGGTTGAGCCCGAATCCAGCTCCACTTTGAGGTCGCCCCGTGTAACAGGATTGTCGTCATAATCCCTCCGGTCAACAGTCATCTTGATCCATTTTCCAGCTTCGAGGTTGGAGCCGCTTATCACAAGATCGAGGTGGGGCGGGTAGTACTTGACACTCAGGTATGGGCGATCGTCACTCCATTCTTTAGAATAGAAAAAGGCCTGGTGTGTGACAAGTGAACCCTCGGATGTGTCTGCTATCCTCCAGCCATAATTCCTAATCGCGCTTGCCGTATCCTTGGCAGCGAATTTTCCAACCGATGATTCGACGTTCCAACTCGTCCATACATCTACGGTGGTGCTGATTGTGGAATCGGACGTGATGGTATCGACTCCTGGTTGATTGTTCCAAGTTATGGTGCTCTCTCCCCAATTCCCGGTGACGCGCGCGCACCTATACGTTCTGGAGATATCGGGTTTGACATACTTGAATAAGTACAACCTGGCATAGGTTATTTTGGATCCGGGGGGGATATTGCTCAGATCGAAATATATGAAACCGCGGCAATTCTCCCCATCCCTACTCTGAACAGCAATCCATTCCTTGTCGCCATAGTTGCTATTTGGGGAGTATTCATAAATTTGTGCATCCGCGGTTGGTGAAAAAGTTCGGGTAAGCAATGATACGGGAGCCGCGCCTGCAGGCGGAAACCTATCAGGGCATGCTATCGGCAGTAGTAAAAGTGCAACGATCAGCAGCTTTACAATAATAGTTGGTTTCATGAGTTGCATCGATTTTACCTAAATCGATGCAGGATATATAAGGCTAATCAAAAAATCCTCTGTATCCCTAGTTTTCAAATCAGGAGTCCCGTCATCGATGGTGAGCGGGCATGAGCCAAGCCGGTCGCGGTGCTCAAAAGCTTAAGAAAGGCCCATTGCCGAAATACGCGCGAACCACCTATGCTGGTGCCCTGGTCCTACCTCAAGTCTTGGTCGTGCCTGGCCTGTGGCCATTGCTGTAAGGACTATGCCATCCCGCTTGCAGAGGGCGAGTGGCTCGGGCTCAGCAACATCTTCGGACCGAGAGTGGCGGAGCGGATCCTGGACAAGAGGTGTCTCAGGAGGGGGTTCGGCGGCAGGTGCATATTCCTACAGAGGCACGATGGCCATTTGTTGTGCGGCATCCAGGGTGCCAAGCCCTTGAACTGTAGGCTCTTCCCATTCAAGGTGTCTTTCCATCCCCTGTTTGGCAGGGAAGAGGCAGCGTCCTTCCCGTATTCGGGGAGGAAGGTGTTCGTATACGTCGACGTGGACTGCAGGGGGATCGAGTGGGGGAAGCCGGGGACGGAGCTAGTTCGCAAGGTACTCCCGGAATTCGTTGGACTACGACTGAAAAAGGGTCTGGACCAATACTACTCGACCGCGCGCATATGGCCTCAGAGACCCCTGCCGCCCGTGTGCTCCATCATCTCGGCCTGCACCAGTATGGACTTCCCTTTGGCCGTTATCGAGTAGAAGCGCCTCTCGGGTTTGCCCGAAACCCTTTGGGATTTCGTCCTCTGAACCAGCCCGTTCCTCTCGAGCTCCGAGAGGTGCTGGTATACGCTCGCTATGGCGATCTTCACGCCGTAATCAATGCCGAGGCCCCTCCAGATGGCGTAACCATACCGCTCGCCCCTCGAGAGGATCTTCAGCACTTGTAGCTTCGTTTCCCCGAGCCTCGTCGTGAATCCCCTGTCCTCCATCGCCCTCACGAACCTGTCCATCCCCCTTGACCTTTCGATGAAGCTCCTTGCGCTCCTTGGATCTTTCAGGCCCATCCCGGTGATGACGCACACGACTTCCTCGTCCTTACCGATGTCCCCTTCCCTGACGAGCCTGCTCAGCCCTGCAACTGTTGACGCGCCCGCGGGCTCCGCAAAGATGCCCTCCTCCCTGGCGAGGGCCTTGGCCGCATCCAACACCTCCCGGTCCGAAACGGCCACCGCTGTCCCCTTTGATTCATAAATGGATCTCAATGCCAGGAACCCTTCAGTGGGAGCCCCCACGGCGATGTCCACTATCTCGGTCTCAACTTTCTCTTGGGCCTCGACATCCCTCTCCTTATCCATGAACGCCTTTACGATCGGCGCGCATCCGGATACCTGAACGCCGCACATCCTTACGCCCGGCTCTTTCAGGAGGCCGATCTCATGCAGTTCCTTTATGCCCCTCCAGATCATGGAGATGTTGCCTCCATTCCCCATGGGAACTATTATCCTATCCGGGGTCGACCAATCGAGTTCTTCGTAAATCTCGTAGCCGGTTGTCTTCAACCCCTCCAGGAAATACGGGCTGTTGGTCGTAAGCCGCAGCGTTTCTTTGTCGATCAATCGTTCGGCTGCGTAAGCTTCCTGTTGGCCATCCCTTACGAATTCTATGTCGGCTCCGTAGGCAATCATCTGGTAGAATTTTCCGACGTCGACCTTGCCTGAGAGGAAGAGGGTGCAATCGATGCCCGCCTTGGCAGCATAGGCTGCAAGCGACGCGCCGATGTTCCCGGGCGCTCGACATCGAACGTACTTGATGTCCTGTTCGAGTGCCTTTGATACCTCAACCGCCACTCCCCTGTCTAGGAAGGCCCCTGTGGGGTTCGTCGATTCGTCCTTGATGAGGAGTTTCCTGATTCCGAGTCTCCCGCTCAACTTGGAGCATCTGTGAAGGAACGTGTTTCCCTCCCCCAAAGAGACAATGCAATTTTGTTTCAAGATGGGCAATAGCTTGAGGTACTTCCAGATTCCCGGAAAACCTTCCATCGTAAACGCGTTCCCACCCCGCATCGCCTCGTAATCGTAGTCTACAAACAACGTGCCGCCGCAGGATTTGCACCTGCCGACCGATGCCTCATCAAGCTTGTATCTCGTATCACAGCGTTCGCAGCGAAGTCCTCGGGCAAGGCTCATGGCATCCCCCTCGACTCCGAGCTAGAGGGACATCGAAGCCTATATGAAGGCATCATCTTATATATATTTAATCGCCGTATTCTGGCAAGAAGGGGCATTGGCAAACTCCGGGAATAAACCCTCGATTCAGACCGCGATGACGGCCAGGACCGTCGTCTCGCTGGGCCTATCCACGGCGCTTGTCGCGGTATTAACCATGGCCTTCCAGCTCTATATACCAGCAACTAAGGGCTACTTCAACTTGGGAGACGCGGGCATCTTCATCTCAGCCATCTTCCTCGGACCAACCGTTGGCATGTTCGCAGGCGGTGTCGGCTCAGCCACATCCGACATCGTGACCGGTTATACGGTCTTTGCACCTGGGACGCTCGTCGTGAAGGGTATCGAAGGCTACATAGCGGGCTATCTCTTCAAGAAATTGAAGGCAGGTGGATCGAAGGGGCCATCACTCATCCTTGCAGGATCCATCCTCGCCGTAGGCGCCGCGGCGAGCATAGCGATCTCGGCCATGGGCTCCGAACTCGATATATTGCTTGGAAATCCATTCGTCCAATTTTCGATCGTGGGCATAGTCGGTTGGGGCATGTGGGCGGCACTCCTCGTCCTCTTCGGCCTCGTGCTCGTATACATCGCCTTAAGGAAGGGGGCATCATCGGCAGCCACCATAGCCTCCGCCGTAGCAGGACTAGAGATGGTGGCGGGCTACTTCCTCTACGAGAACCTATTGCTCTCACTCGGCATACTGCCCGGCATACTCCCGATAGCAGAGGTCATCCCGAACCTCGCTCAGGCATTGATCGGGGCGGCCGTGGCAGTCCCCACCGTTGACCAGATATTCAGGGCGACGAGGACTAAGTAGAGCCGCCCGCGCCCCGTTCCCTTAGTCGCTTGCCCATAACTATCCAGAGCTGGTCCTGTATCGGCTCCGATAGGTCGAGCCTCGATCCATCCCGTCTGACGAACCACAGCCCCCTTTCCCTGTCGGTGAATTCGCCGATCACGAATGCCCTCACCCCATCGGCGGCCAATTTATACACAATGGATTGGGCCGCCTCCGCCTTTGCGGCGATCATGAGAGTCCCAGAGCTTACGGTCCTGATGGGGTCAGCTCCGAGAACTCGGCAGATGGCCTCGGTCTCGGGCCTCACGAAGACCCTCTCCTCATATGCCATCAACCCCAAGTTGGACGCGATGGCCAGCTCCTGGAGCGCTCCCGCAATCCCTCCCTCAGTGGCATCGTGCATCGCGGTAACCCCCCCGACCTCCATCGCCACCGAGGCCTCCCTGGCGATGCTGATGTCCTCGAAGAACCTCCTCGCCCTCTCGACGAGATCGACGCCGAGCCTCTCCTCTAGCTGCTCGCGCATCTCCGACGCGAAGATCGCGGTCCCCTCTATGGCCGCGCCCTTCGTCATGATCACGACGTCTCCCTTGCCGCCGCCACTCGATGTCACGTACTTGTCCTTTGGGGCCTCGCCCATGGCGGTCACGGCCAGCACGGGCCTGTTTATTCCCGGCGTGATCTCCGTGTGGCCGCCGACGACGGCGACGCCGAGCCTCTTCGCCTCCGAATCAATCTGCCCCATGATCGTCCTAAGTAGTCCAAGGGATGAGCCCTCGGGGAGGAAGATCACAACCGTTATCCACCTCGGCCTGGCTCCCCTCGATGCCACGTCGTTCGTCGACACCTTGATGGCCAGCGATCCGATGTCCTCGATTGCGCCGGTTATCGGGTCGGAGTGCGTCACGAAGACCCTGTCGCCGAAGTCGATGACTGCGGCATCTTCCCCGATCTTCGGGCCCACCAGGACCCTGGCATCGGCCTGACCGAGATGGGTGTAGATTATGGATCTCAAGGCATCCCACCGGAGCTTCCCGGCAGTGAGCGATTCGCTCGACATGTTCGCCCCTCCCTACTGCCGCTTCAGCTAAAGCTCTTTCAGTCAGTTCCTTGACATCGCGCTAGATGCGGGCATAGAGCTTTGAGAGCGTCATGGCCCCCTCCGTAACGCCCATCGCATCCCTCCCGAAGAGGTACGTCATGGGCTCTAACCCCTTCGAACCCTCATCGACTACAACCGGTGGAATGTAGCCCTTCGCCCCTCCGAGTTCGGCTAAGGATGCGACGACGTCACCGCCCCCGGCGTTGCCTTCCACCCGGATGGTCCTGCCTATCTCCAAGCCCATCTCCGCCAATGCCGCTTCGATCCTCGAATCGTACTTCACATTAATGGCGGCCCTGATCTCGGGATTGAAGCGCATCGCCATCAGTAGCATCTGCGCCATGTGATGCGAGGCGCCGAAGTCTGGGGGCATGGCCACCTGGGCCCTGTCCCTCACTCGCACGATCCTACCGGGGAAGCCGGCCACCTCCCCCTCGTTAGTGGCTCCCTCTATTGCCATTACTAAATTCACTGAAACCTCGGGCATGATCGCCGTGAAGGAGGGCGAGCCGATCACCATCCTAACGGCCCTCTCGAGTTGATCCAGGATCGCTCCCTTTGCGTCGTCCACCTTGGTCGTTCCCAGGGCCCTCATGCATGCATCGCATTTCGCTAGGAATGGTGCCCACCTCCTGTGAGCCGCGCAAAGGTACCCCCTCGATAGTAATCCCCTGCAGATCGACAGGAATGTCTGGACGCCCTCTGCGGGATTGCGGATGATGTCCTCACACAGGATCGAGACATACCTGTCAACCTCCTGTTCGTCCACCCCGAGCTCCCTGAGCCTCCTCCTGTGTGAGGCGGCGCTCTTGGAGAGGCATTGGCTCACGGCAGGTTGCGTTATTCCGAGGACGGAGGCTATTCGGCCCTGGCTCATCTTCCTCCTCCTCAATTCAAGCGCGATAAGGCCCCTCATGGAGGGCAGGAATGAGTCCACGATTATGATGCAGGGCAGGTGCATACCATAAATGCCTTATGAACTGATTTATAATATCTTACCGAGTGGCCTAATGCAGCTAGGGTTATGAGCTGGCTTGGGGGCCGCTGTTAGGCACAATATGTTACTGCCCAAGGGCAAGCTGCCCCACGGCCTTCTGAGTCGATTGGTCTACAGGAACCTTCCGATCGAAAGGCACCCCCTCCGCATCCCATCGTCGAGATTCAGGGATGCCGGCGGCATCGTTGCGTCTATCGATCCCGTTGCAGGGATTCCGCTCGATTCCTATGGGTTCTTCGCCGTACATTATTCAGCATCGGACGTGGCGGCCCAAGGAGCCAAACCCAGATACCTGATGCTAGACATCTGCTATCCGGAGGGGACGAGCGCGGAGTGGCTCTCGAAGACCACCCGGGCACTCGGGGTTGAAGCCAGGAAGTATCACATCGCGATTCTGGGGGGCCACACCGGGGCATACGACGGGATCAGCATTCCACTCATCTCATCGATGTGCATCGGCTTCGGCTCAGGCAAGAGGGCGCTTGGCCCGAAGGGGATAAGGGCGGGGGACAAGCTCCTACTGGCAGGTCAGCTGTGCCTCGAGTCCGCATGGCTCGTCGCCTCGGTCAGACCGAAGGTCGTTGATAGATATTTGGGGAATCGAGCCAGTACGAGGATACGTGGCAGAATGTACGATCTCACACCGCTTCCAAATGCGCTTGCTGCCCACAATTTAGGAGCCAAGCACCTTCACGATGTCACGGAAGGGGGTCTGGCATCGGCCCTCCAGGAACTCGGACACGCAACTGGCAAATCCATCGTCATAGAAAAAGACGCGCTTCCCTTCGACGGGGATAGCCTAGGCCTGATAAAGGCCCTTGACGAAGATCCGCTCTCGGCATCATCCTTCGGAGCGCTCCTGATCGTCGCAAGTCCAAAGCGGGCGGAGAGGATGCTGTCGAGGCAAGGGGCATTCAAGGGTCCGATCTCGCTCTGCGGACACTTCGAGGAAGGGGAAGGCGTCATACTCCTCTCCGAGGGTCGAAAGGTACCGCTGAGGCCGACCAGGGACATCTACCTAAAGTTCTCTGAGGGGTTACTGAGGAGAAGATGCGCAATGCATCCCTGATGAGGGCCGACGAGGGATTAACGGATTTTCAAGCGCACTTATTGAGACGAACGCCGCCGAGGCAGTGTAAACGCGATTGGCAATTGCCTCTGGCCTATCGGCCGGCCTCAAATGCACGCGTTTTACTCAACAGATATACGAAGATACCACTGATTATCAATTCGATCCCGAGGTAACTACCATTGTATATCGCAGAGTATACTATAGGAGACATCCCTTCCGGCGCATATTCCGCGAAGAAAATAAAGCCGGACAGGAAGTGGGCAACGAATCTGCCAGCAATCCCAGTAGCCGCGCCAACCACACTGTACCTCTTGAAAAGGCCAGCTAGGCCTAGTGCGCCGAATGCGATGGGATAGTCCAGCAGTCCTTGCGCGAGATTATATACGTAGGGCTCCAGGACCAGCTGGACGAGACCGTATATGGCACCGGCCATACAACCGACCTTGACCCCCTTTCTCAAGGAGAACCACAATATCGGAACCATGCTCCCTGCAGTTACGGAGCCTCCCTGTGGCAGGCTGAAGACTTTCACCATGCTGAGTACCGTGGATAAGGCGATGACCCCCGACATCTCCGCGATATCCCTCGCCCCGAGTTTCAAACCGATCTCACCTGTATGGAGTCAATCCAGCCGAAAGGCTCGATGACCCACTTTAACACTTTCGGCCACTATTATAAAGCGTTTATTAAATGACTTATGAGACTACGCCAAACTCTCGAAGAGGGTCGCTCCCATGACGGCTGCGACGGGAACCGAGAAGTTGTCATCAACCCCCATCGGCAGGCACTCCACAAGCATCCCAATGGCACATCCGGCAAAGGCCACGATTGGTTTGGCGAATGTGAGGCTGATCGCAAGGGAAGCGAGGAAACCAATGAGGGACCCCCCAAGGGTCTTGCTCGGGTTCAGGGGATTTTCCATCAGCCTTACGATGCGACCAGCGGTAGGAGCCACCCCATCCCCAATGGCCAACACGATAACTGAAACCGAGGCCGCCTCGAGTGGAAAGAACGTGTAAGCTATCAAAAAGCCCAGAAAGGCATAGACGGGAGCCAGGTATGGCATTCCCAACTCCCCCTCAAGGCTCCCGAGCGACTCCATCACCCTCGAGATGTAGATGGGCCCTTTCACATACCGCCACCTCAAAACCTCGTACGTGCTGTAAGCGGCCATGCAAGCCGAGATGAAGATTATGGACGTCGATCTGCCATAGAGCATGCCGAGCATGAAGACGATGATGCCGCCCGCGGAATGCGCGAGCTTTTGCCTTGGGGTACCGTGTGGCGTGAGGAAGCTCGCAAGGCTCCTCTTCGTGAGATTCGGAAGCAGGAGCAAGAACAGACCAACGGCCATCATCTCGTAGAAAAGCGTCAGCTCAATGATGCCATTCCAAACCCCGAGTACCAAAATCAATGATGCGGAGCAGATCGTGGCAAGACAGGCACCGATCCCCCGCGATCGCCCGCTCATCTTCCCCCTACCTCTACTGGAGGGAATACCGCAGTAGGGCGCATATCCCGCCAAGCCTTTCCAGCTTCCCCCCTCCCTCGTGCCTTGGGCTGATCATCAACACATCACCCCTCCCATCCTCCACCCTTCTAATCAATCTCTCAAGTTGCGCCCTCCCTTCGGCATCCAGGTGCATTGGGAGTTTCTCAGAGACCAAGAGCGTCTCGACGCTACCGAGTTCGGCAGCGGCCCTTACGTCCTGTAGGCCATACGCCACCTTGCTCCCGGTGCTGATCCGAGCGATGGCCTCCTCAACGATGAATGATTCCTCGATTGCCCGCGTCTTCTCAACGGCATTCCTGACCGCACCGCTTCTCAGGGATTCGTAGATTCCAGCGGGCGTGCCGCTCGTCGCGGTCCCCACGTAGGCTATCTTCTCGGAGATCGTCGGCTCGGCCTCCCTCAGCACCTTCACGAAATCATCTTTTACGAAGCCAGGCCCCACGACGACGAGGCCGAAATGCAACTGCTTCACCGCCTCGCGGATCGTCTCAAGAATTTTCTGGAAGAAGGCCTTGGTGGTCTGCTCCCTGGAGCTCGGATCCACCTTGCCGGGTATGTGAGCCGAGATCTCCTGAATCGATGCGACGCCGAAGTCACGTATGATGCCTATCGACGCGTTCCCACTCTCGATGGCGATTATGACCAGCGGTCGGGACCTCCTCCTCCTGGATACGATGCGCCATTGGTGTCTCAACCATTCGTCCTTCTGAACGACGATCTTCGTGCCGGGCTTAACGGTGAGCGAATGGTGACGCCCCCTGACGCCTTCGAGCCGCTCTGGCGACCCCACGACGATGCCCCTCACCTTCAACGCATTGGAGCTTATGTCAAGCTCCGTCTCGGAGACCTTGATCTTGAGGTAGGTCTGAACCCTGACCTTATCGCTCCCAACGGCGTCCTCCGTCTTGACGACCCTGTAGGTTGAACCTGAGACGAGGTCCCCCGACTCGATGACGTTGTAGAGGTCCCAAAGGTCCTCAACGCTATTCGGTACTAAGGAGACGATGCCGAGCCTGCGATCGGTATCCAAAACGTTCAAGGGAGTGAGGGCTTGAGAAGCTGGCCCTCAACCCATTAAAGAGCATTATCGTAGGGATCTCGCGAGATCGTGGAAACGGCCGCATAAGTCCCGGCAATCGTCTCTCTCATCCCTTAGCTAACCTTAAAATGGCCGTGGGCGGCCAGGGTCTCGAAGATGGGGGCGTCGGCTAGCGCCCTTGGCGGCCAATCTGGTCTAGGCTTCATGGCTTGGGTCAGGATCGAATGTCGGTCTGCAAGCGCCCAGCGCCGTAGCGCGCGCAGATGAGATCCCCGGTTCGAAAAATTGGACATTTGCTCCAGTCCGAAACTCCGGGCGCCCCCACCATCATTGACCAATGGCAAGGCCGTATGTGACTGCAAACAAATAAGTCGGATGATGCCACATTGAACCGCCCTTCGAGGCGTTGAGGGGAATGAACGGGATCTCTCAGCATAGGGGAATTGGGGTGTTCGGACGTGCATATAGGGTGATGTTCGAGAACGACTGCCATGCAGATGGTTCTGTGGATCGCGTGCTGTTGGAGAACATGATCCTGTTATCACCCGAAACCGTGGCCTACCTGTATGGGGGATACACTCCCATGCGAGTCCGATATAGGGGCGGTTCACGGCCCGAGTTGGAGCGCTATGTGGTTAAAGTCACCGCGTGCTGCAGTTCTGATGAAGACCGTGTCAACGGCATTACGAAATTCTGTTCGGAACTCGGGAGGGAGGTCGCAGAGGATCCAGATGCGATGCAGGTTGGCGGAACTGAGGAGGCGATCATCCGCCGAGGTTCAGATTGGTGTTGCGATGTTGCGAGGGTCGGGTGTGCCCTCTGCCAGGTAACCGGTTTCCCGGCACGCTTAGTTTATCTCGTCGATACGCGCCGAGCATACAGTGGCCATGCGATAATCGAGGTTCATCGAAATGGTTTTTGGGGGGCAGTAGATGCGATAACGGCGGTGGTCTATAGGTATCCGAATGGGCAGCCTGCATCGACATGGGAATTACAAGGCCACCCACAATTGATCGAGGTACATCGGAAGCCTTCAGACCCATATGCTAAGGCCGAACAATTCATGAATGCTGCAATCACCAACTACTTCATATGGGATCGGGAACATTATAATTATGCCGTTAGCCCAATTAACGACTATTACCGCTCCATCCTAGATATGGCCAATGGCGGTTGGCCTGGCGGCCTTCGGTGGCTCCATGGCGAAGACAAGAGCTGAAACATTATACCTGCCTTATAGCGGAATCTCGGATTCACATAGAGAGAGCTATTAGCCCAGTTGATCGTTTACCACCAAGTTCCAACCCCCTCGGAGTTGTAGGCAGTTTATCAGTGGTTTAATTTCAATAAGTCATGTGTATACTGACCAATGTATTTATAAGAACTACACTCATCGATATGCAAGAAAAAAGGCTAGACCCACATATCGAGAGGTGGATGTGATGGACGTAGAGACAAGGCTAGAGCTGATAAAGAGACCGCCAATAGAGGAAATTATAACGGAAGATGAGCTGCGTCAACTGCTTCAGAGCAACGAGCATCCACAACATTACATAGGCTTTGAGATCTCCGGCATGCTGCACCTTGGCAACTTCATCCTTTCCGGATTCAAGGTAAACGATTTGATAAAGGCGGGCGTTAAAACGCAGATATATCTTGCGGACTGGCACAGTTACATAAATAACAAGATGGGTGGCGATTGGTCAAAGATATTGATAGCTGCCAAGTATTATGAGGAAGGGTTCAGGTTCCTCTGCCCCGGGGCAAAAATAGTGCTTGGCTCAGAGCTTTATCGCAATAACGACGAATACTGGAGGAACATAATGAAGTTTTCAAAGCACATGACTTTGCCTAGGACCCTCAGGTGCATGACCATCATGGGGCGGACCGAGAGGGAAAGATTAGACCTAGCTCAGCTCTTTTACCCACCAATGCAGGCCGTCGATGTTAAGGAGATCGGGGCCGACATACCGCATGGGGGAGTGGACCAGAGGAAGGCGCACATCCTGGCGAGAGAGGTCTTTCCGAAGATGGGCTGGGAGAAACCCGTTGCGGTTCATCACCATGTCCTGATGGGCATAGCCGAGCCCGTGAAGTTGGAAACGAAGGACAAGTTAGAGCAAGTGATAGCGAGCAAGATGAGCAAGTCAAAGCCTTGGACCGCCATCTTCATACATGATAGTGAAGAGGCAATAAAAACGAAAATGCAGAAGGCATGGTGCCCGCCGAAGCAGATCGATATGAACCCCATACTTGAAATCGTAAGATATTTGATCTTCCACGAGGTGCACGAATTCACCATCGAAAGGCCCACTAAATACGGCGGCGACATTACCTTCGCTAGTTACGGGGAAGTCGAAAGCGAGTATTCCAAGGGAAATATCCATCCGCAGGACCTTAAGAATTCCGTCTCCTCAGCGATATCGAGGATAATCGATGGGGTCAGGAAGCATTTCGAGGAACCTGCCATTAAGAAACTGATGGATGTTTTCAAAGAAGCGGAGATAACTCGATAATCATTTCACTCCTCAAGCCACCCATCGAAAGTGCTAATATAGTGGATTCCCAAACAAGTGAGCGGAGCGATCGCGATGATAAAGGTCGGATGCGCGGCTTATTCCTACAATTCCTACCTCGAGAAGAAGGAGATGAAGCTGGAGGACTTCATCGAGGAATGCTACAGGCTGAGACTCGATGGGGTTGAGCTGACGGGTTACTACTTCGAAAGCATAGATGCTGGGTACGTTGACAAGCTGAAGCGGTTGGCCACGAGAAGGGGACTGGCGATCTCGGGCGCAGGGATGGGTAGCGATTTCTGCCATGCTGACAGGGCAAGGAGGGAGAAGGAGGTCCAGGAGGTGAAGAAGTGGGTCGATGTCTCGCAAAGGCTAGGTGCGCCTTGCCTCAGGGTTTTCGCGGGGGAGGCCCCCGCCGGATACACCGAAGAACAGGCGATAGGATGGACAATAGAGGCCCTGAAGTCGTGTTGCGAATACGCGGCACAAAGGGGGACGATCATCGCCCTGGAGAACCACGGCGGCATAACCGCGAGAGCCGCCAATGTGGTGAAGATAGCGAAGGCGGTCAACTCGGAATGGTTCGGCATAAACCTTGATCTTGGAAATTATCGCGGAGCCATCTACGAGGAGATAGCGATGACGGTCCCATACGCCGTTCACTCTCACGCCAAGATGTTCGAGGACCAACCAGCCCTTAGGCGATTGGATTACGCGAGGGTAAGGCGCATCCTTGAATCTCAAGGCTACAACGGTTTTGTCTCACTTGAGTATGAGGGTCCCGATGATTCCAAACTCGCGGTTCCAAAGGAAACAAAGTTCCTCTTGGAAGCCTTCAGGTAAGTTGGGGGAAGCACCCCGTATTAGCTTATGTATCGCGCGCCGGGGGATCCGGCTGGTCGACCTTGGACCTACTGACGAGGATAAGGTGCATTACCCGTCCGCTCGACGCCGTTGCGAAAAATGCTGGCGCCGATAGGGCTGCCGTTGCCCTGATCATCCATGACTCCGAGGATCTGGACGCCCTATTCGTAAGGCGTGTGGCAAATGCATCGGACCCCTGGTCTGGTCAGATCGCCTTCCCCAGGGGGAGGTTTGAACATCAGGACAATAGTATAATCGATACCGCGATCAGGGAGACACGCGAGGAGACCGGCATCGACCTGCTATCCAAAGGCAGGCTCGTTGGGGCCCTCGATGAAGTTAGGCCAATCAACAAGTCAAACTTGGTCGTAACTCCGCTCGTGGCGCTAGTCAGGGACAAACCCGCAATGAGGCCAAGTCCAGAGATAGAGGAGGCATTTTGAGCATCCCTGAGGGGGCTTGAGAGAATAACGTACGAAACGACGCTGACGACGGGCGCGAGATGGCGAGGCGGGGCCTTCCGATATAAAAATTACATCATCTGGGGCATGACCGGTGGCATCATCGGCGGATTTCTTTCGCAACTTTAAGGGATCCCGAAGGATCCAATACTTTCAGGGCCCACCGGTACATCATCTAGTTCCAGCTTTGAAACTCCCAGCTTGCCCTTGAAAGGATCTAATCGACCTTGACGAGCTTATATGAGGTTCTCCCAATGCCAAGCCTCTCGCACGCCGTCAGCGCATCTTTCCAGTACATGTTTGGGAATATCGCCTTGAACTTGTCTGCACCGGGTTTCATCGCACCGGCCTCATCGGCCCTCGAGCCAGGCATGCCTGGGGCGTCGTTCACCAACTCCGTCGAGGCCACGTCAAGCGCGACGGGATCCACTGAAGCCGCTACGCCCAAGTCGGGCACTATGGGGAGATCAGACCATCCGCGATCGCCATGCTCGCAGTCGCATAGCCAATCCACCTCAAGTAGGAAGTTCACGAAGAAGGCGTTCTCCTTGCCCACGGCGTCCACAACGGCTGATGCAATGTCGGCCAGCATCATCTGAAGCTCCAGCGGATCATTCCTCCTCTTGGCGCCAACAGCCTTGACCTTACACCTCGCGATGCAAGCTAAACATCCTGCACATAGGTCGGGGTCAATCATGGCCTTGCCGTTCGCCAATCTAATGGCGCCATTTATGGGACATATGGCCAGACAGTCACCGCACGAATTGCACAGTCCTTCGTCAACCTTCGGTTTACCTTCATAATGAAACAAGTACTTGCCCTCCTTCGATGATAGTCCGATGGCGATGTTCTTCACGGCTCCACCGATTCCGACAAGGGCATGCCCCTTGAAGTGTGCCAAGCCGATGAGCACGTCTGCCCCCCTCAGTGCTCCTGCCAGCGATGCCCCTCTCGTCTTTAGGCCGTTTACCTTAACCTTGAAGGCATCCATTCCGCATTCACCATCCGCGATGATGATCGGCGCGCCGAGGGCATCGGGCGTGTATCCATGTGAGATCGCAGCCTTCAAGTACTTTCCAGCCGTTCCCCTCGGATCAAGCAAGCTCAGTCCCGTCGTCTCCACTATCAGTGGTACACCGCCTAGCGCCCTCACCTCGTCCACAACCCTCCTGACGTATACTGACCTAAGGTAGCGCGTTGTCAGCTCTGCTCCCATGTGGCATTTTATGAGGACTTTATCCCCAGGAGAGACGATGTTCGGGAGCTCGGATCCTTTGATGATCCTGCTGAGCTTCTCGAGGAGGCTTTCGCTGCTCCTCTTGGCCTTGGCGTCAGCAAAATAGACTAACGACATGCAATGCGTACGTTACTAAAGTGGATTTAAAGCCTTTACGTGAGATCTCGGAACATAATTCTCTAGTTCACACATCAAAAATGCCATTTATCCTCGCCATCACCGTGGGGAATCCCGGGAGGATCGCGAAACGGCAATCGGTTCTATGATTCCAACAGCAGCTTCGTGTCCCTCCAAGTCGACCTCAACGCGTTTAGAATCCTTGTAAAGAGATTCCATATCTTCATCCTCTGTTTCACCTCTTCAATTACAGAGGCGTGAACAGAGTAATTATCAATCGTGGGAAAAAGTGATCAATTTTTTGATAACTTCACGAGCTCGTAGACGCTCATGTAACCCTGTGATCGCTGAACGATGCCCCCTCGTTCCAAACGTTCGACCCTCTCCCTTACGATCCTCCTGGACGCCTTGCCGCGCATCGACTCAACTCGCCTCGTAATCGCCGATATATTCAACCTGCCATCGAAGGCCAAGGCTTGGATTATGCACCTTGAGATATCGTCCTGGGCGATGGCCTGATCCCGCGACACGTGCTCTTCAGCTACTTTGAGTCGTTCGGCGATCTTCAGGGGCTCCCCATACAATCCAACGCCGAAGCGCGTCATCCGCATATACGGCGCCAACGAGGCGTATTCCGGATTGTTGATCACGATCGTCTCCAGGGCGTCGAGCCTTTTTATTATCAAATCGAGTTTCCTACTCACTCCCTCGATGCCCGATTCGCCTTGCCTAGGGGCTTCGCCATCCGTCTCGTTGGCCATATAACTCGCAAGCCTCACCTAGCTCGAAGTCCTCATGCTAGCTCTTATGGTGCCCAATATATCTCCTTTCAGCCTTGAATATTTGGCACTCATTCTCCTCGCATCTTCTTTCCTCATGCCTTGTATAACCAGCTCCCTTTCGAAAGCCCCTCTCGCCTTACGTACATTCCAGCCAAGAATGATCCAAAGGAAGATCAGACTACCCAGCAGATGTATGATGGAGAAAGTTATGCTTGCTATGCTTCGAGCTCTCATGTGAGCTTCGCTTATTATTAATTGACTTTACAGAGATGGTTTATTCCTTCTCCTTCTCTTCCTGGATGTCCTTTACAATCTTCTCCTTGACTACCTTTGAGATCTCCTCGCCTTCCTTGCCTTTCTGACCGCTAACCGCCATCTTCATAACGTCCCCCAAACTTGTGAATGTCGATATGTAGTTCTCGGTCATCTTGATGGCCGTCTCATCCGGAATCCCCGCGTCCTTCAAACCCTTATAGAACGCTCCCACCGCCTTACCCATGTCAGCTCCTGCCTGCTCTGAGAAGACGCTCGCAATTATGCCCTTTATCAGGCCCGGTACTTGCTGTGAGACTACGCTTAGGACTTCCCTTAGCTCTTCGACATCCTCTTTCTTTTCTTCACTCACTTTCATTCACCTTGTCTCTATTGAAGCCTGACAAGCCATTTATTTATTGTGGATAAAAGTGGTCAGGTTTTTGGTCACTCGTAAGCCCTTACGCCCAAGCTTAGCTTGCATAAGCTTGCTTAGCTAGCGTTGCCCTTCAGGATGTCGGGCATCTGCGAGGACGGCATTACATCCTATGGTAAACATATATGGCGTCACGGGTCCCGTGTTGTTATTGTCTATGGCAAAGGGCCGAACAGTGGCAGAGCTTGGGGAGGACCGGCTTCGGGACCTAATCGTCAGCCAACTCAGGAGAGACGCCGACGAAATCCTGGGCTACGGGGATGATGCCGTCGCCTTCGGGCTTGGAGATGGGAGGATCCTCTTGGTGCACACCGACGCCCTCGTCGGTACCACCGATGTCCCCCGCGGGATGCCCCCCTTCTGCATAGGTTGGAAGGCCGTCGTCATGAATGTAAGTGACATCGTCAGCAAAGGCGCCAGACCCCTGTCCCTCATCTTCTCCTGGTCCCTCCCGAGGCGCTTCCCCTCCAAGGGCGCTGCATGGATCGCCCAGGGCATGGATGCCGCAGCCCGCCGGTATGGGACGCATGTGACCGGCGGTGATACCGGCGAGGCCAAGGACTTGGTTCTGGCCGGCATGGCACTCGGGATCACCAGGGAGGGGTCGTTGATGCGCAGGAGCGGCGCAAGGCCTGGCGACATCTTGGCCGTGACGGGGGAGTTTGGCCTAACGGGCATGGGATACAAGGTCCTCCTGAACGGGTTGGATGCGCCTAGAGCGCTTAGGAAGGCGGCCATTGATGCCATCTACACCCCGGAGGCAAGGCTCAAGGTAGGCCTTGCGGTTGCCAAGACCGGGGGGGTATCCGCGTGTATGGACTGCAGCGACGGTTTGGCCCTCTCGATTCACTATCTCTCCGAGATGAGCGAAGTGGGCTTCTCGATCTCCAAGATACCCATCGCGGCTGAGGCCTCTCGCTTCGCTTCGCTGCACCGACTAGATCCGGTCGACCTCGCCCTATATGAGGGGGGTGAGGAGTATGAACTCATTCTGTGCGTGAAGAGGAACTGCTGGGGGAGGGTCTGCTCTGCCGTGAGGGCCGTTGGTGGTTGCCTGTACAGGATAGGGGAGGCGACATCGGAGAGGAGGATTTACCTCGAATCCGATGGCGGCCACGTCGAGGAGATAGAGCCCCTCGGGTGGCAGCATTTTAGGAAATGGGCCCGCCGAACTACCAGGGCTCGCTGAGATGAGACCCTAGCCGCGCACCTTTTCCAACCCTTCCCCGCCGGCATCCCTGATGGCCTCGATGAAGGCCTCGGCGAATGTCGGATGTGCGACGATCCAATCCCTCATCCTATCCGTTGTCGCACCGAGTGTCATCGCCAATCCGGCGGCCGCTATTATTTCTGTCGCGCCAGGTCCCAAGACGTGAGTTCCGACAAGCGCATTGCTCCCCTTCTCCACTATGACCTTGACAAATCCCTCCGTCTGGCCCCTCGCCCTCGCTTCGCCGTTGGAGGCGAAATACGACTTTCCGACCTTGAACACTCGCTCCTCCTCCGCTGAATTGCTCCTAACTCCTATGCCAGCTGCCTCAGGGACGGTGTAGATGCAGTTGGGCACCTTGCTCAGATCCATCTCTGCGCCTCTGCCCATTATGTTCTCAGCGCAGACAAGCCCCTCCGCCTGTGCGGCGTGAGCGAGGAAGGGAGGGCCCGTTACATCCCCTATCGCATAGATCCCCTTCACATTCGTCTCCATCCTCCGGTCGACTGCGATTCCGCGCGCAGTGAACCCGATGCCGAGTTTGGCCAGCTCCTCGGGCCTGAATCGTGGCCTTCGCCCAACCGCCACCAAGATCTTCTCGGCCCTGATCTTGTCGCCCCCATCCGCCGCGTGAACCTCCAATACATCATCGTCAAGTCCCATGACGTCGTAGCTCGTCAAGATCCGTATCCCCCTGCGGTTCATTATCTTCTTCAGCGAATCCGATATCTCCCAGTCCTCCGATGGGACGACGCGGTCCATCTTCTCTAGGATCGTGATCTCGGTCCCCAGGGCATTGAAGATCGTCGCGAACTCAACTCCTATCGCCCCAGCCCCAACGATGGCCATGGTCTCTGGGGGGCTGCTGAGTGCCAGGACGTCGTCGCTGAACAGCACCCTCTTTCCATCACGCCTTATTTTCTTAAGCTCCTGCGGCGTAGAGCCAGTGGCTATTACGACGTTCTTGGCCTCGAGGGCCCGCCTCTGGTCCCCAGCGGTCACTTCAACGACGGTCCTCGATGCGATCTCCGCTTCCCCCTCTATCACGGATATGTCGTAACTGCTGAGAAGCCGTTCGATGCCCCTGGCCGAGATGTCGACGATCCTCTCCCGCCTGCGCACTATTTCGCCGTAGTCGATCCGTTCCACGCCCTCTCCCCTCGCCTCCCTTAACGCCTTGACGCTCGCCTGCATCGCCTTTGTGGGAATACAGCCGACGTTGGTGCACACTCCTCCGAGCCTTTCCCTTTCGACGACGGCGGCCCTCCCCCCGAGCTGTGCGATCCTGATGGCCGCCGTGTAACCCGCAGGTCCCCCGCCGATTATTATGGCATCGTTTCGCATATCAAGTCACTCACAGTCGGTTATTCCACTCAACCGTCGAGTACTTGCCGACGGCGAGTTCGGCCGCAAGATCGCTCTCGCTCCTCGAGAGTGCTCCCTTGACGAGTTTTATGCCAAGTTCCCGCTCGAAACCCCTGACGAGGGCCTCGTTCACTCGTTGAAAACTTGCTCCTCCCAGCAGGCATTCGTTAATGCCCGCGATTTGTTTTTTGGCCTTAGACGCCATCCTTAAAATCGAGAGGGCCTTAGGACGATCAACTTCGAGTAGGATCGTCCCGTGTTGTAGGATCGAGTGGAATTTGCGCGTCTGGGCGCTCCCGGAGACCTTCCTATCTCTCACGACCACGTCGTTAACGGGCCTGAATTCAGCATCTATCTCCAATTCCCTCAACCCGCTGACTATGCCCCAGCAGATCAGCCGTATGGATTCCTGGACGTCGCTCGGAATCGTCGGATCCGTCTCAGAGGCCACAAGGCTATACGTGACCTCATGCTCATGGAGTACGGAGCCGCCGCCGCTTATCCTCCGAACACATCCGACGCCAAGCTGCATGGCCTTGTCCAAATCCACTTCCTCCCCAATTCTCTGGAAGTACCCGATTGAGACTGTGGGCGTCGACCATCCGTATAGGCGAATGGTGGGCGCGTTCTCATCTCTGCTCCTGTGAATCAGGATCGATTCGTCAATCCCCATGTTCATGTATGGGCCGTCGAATCCCGTGAGAAGGAGGCGCCACTCTGGCCTTGCACTATCACCCAACACTTCTTCCCTAGTGGGAGCGTCTGCCAGGTTCTTATGCTTCTCCCCCCTTCCCGATTAGGCGGAATCCTTCTTCGTACTCTGCCCCCGTTAATGGCCTCGGGTAATTATACATCGGGCCGCTCGGCCTCTCGTTGTAAAATGGCCTGTTGCATCCTGGGCATCCGGACGTCTGGAAGGCCGATGGCCCGAGGATGCCCCTCAGCTCCTGCCGGCTATATCCGAAATCAGCGATCTCCCCATCGGGATTATATGAGAAGCCCGCGCCCATTCCATGTTCTATCAAGTAACGCGCAACCTGTGCCCTCCTGTATTTAGAGAGATCGGGAGGCGCCCTCGTTGCCATCCTCGTACCAGGACACGGGGTGAAGGCGAAGAGCGCGATCATGGCCCCTGATCTGTGTAGCCTCATCATGGCATCGACGAGCTCATCCCCCCTCTCTCCCACTCCCACTATGATGTGCGAGGATATACGCCCACGAAACGTTCGAGCCGCCTCCTCGACCATCCCCATGTCCCTATCAAAGTCCCCCCCTCTTAATTTTCGATAGAGTCTGGCGCTAGCGACGTCTATCGGGAGGCCAATCCTATTGGCGCCTGCGGCCAAAAGTTTTCCAACCAGAACTGCGGGGATCGGCCTGGTTGCCAAGCTTATGGGCAGAGCGGAATGCCTTAGGTTTTCTATCACGTGAAGTGCCTGCCCGATCCAATCGCCCGTCTGGACGACCTGTACGCAAGCCCTCTCGAAGATGGCCCACCTCTCTGAAATGGCCCTGTAGACGTCCTCTTCCCCAAAGGATGGCCAGCGCATCCTCGATAGGAACTCCAGCCCAGAGCCATCTGCTGCCCGCGTACAATAGTCGCACTTGAATCTGCATCTCCCGGGTATCACGAGGTGCGCCGTTGTCGGCCTCACATCCGACTTGAGGTTCATGAGGCCCAGGGCGCTGGCCGTGCCAGCAGCCACGCCCAACACGATCCCATTTTTAATCATCGCCTTAGCCATCCTTCGGCAGCCTCTACAATATGCAGCATTCATCCCTACTCCCTATGGAGAGGCCATTGGCCTCGGCGAGTTGGACGGCACTTCGCGAGGGCATCACGATCCTGTCAACTCCAAGCATTACGGCCTCTCGATCGACGGCCTCCCTATATCCCCCTCCCGGCCTCATGCAGCCCAAATAGATCGGCGTACCCCGAAGCCTCTCCTTTGCCCCCCTCATGATGCCAGTCACTTCCTCCACGCCCGGTGGCCGCAGGTTCGCGAATTTCGTCCCAAGTTTAGGCATCAGTATGTTGAAGACCACTGCGCGGGCGCCGAGGGAGCTCAGGATCTCGACGGCCCTTCTCTCCCCAACGACCCTCCCCCCGTTGAGCCCAATGGTTATGTGGGGGTATACTTTCGTGTGTCTGCGCAGAGCATTATAGGATTCGATGTAGTCCTCGGCGGTCTTCTTCAGGCCATACACCTCGCGTATCGTGTCATCGTCGCACAGGAAGTTGAATGACACCGCCTCCACGAATGGCGCCACCGCCTTGGCCTCCTCCTCTCCGATCAAGCCGGTGTGGGCTATGAGCGTGTGACTTTTAGCGAGTTCACGGATGAAGTCGAGGTGCTCCGCGAGGGGCACCCCTCCTTCGTCATTACACCCGCCAGTGACGAGGTAGCTCTTGGGCTCTACTCTCTCGATGTCCCTGAGGAATGTGCCATTGCAATGCGCGCATCTGAGCGCGCACTCCTTGCCCGTTACGCTGATCTCCGCCGTCCTCGTCGGATGGACGAACTCTATTCGGGCCCTATTCCGGCCTGTCGTCGGCCATCCTCCACCTCAAGTTCGGCCTCCTGGCGGCCGTCAATGCGTCGGGCCTCGTAACGGGAGCGGTTTTAGGAGCTGCCTTGAGCAGGTCCGGATCTCTCACGGCCTCCTCTGCTATCTGCAGCATCGCGTCCGCGAAGGCGTCCAGGGTCTCCTTTCCCTCGGTCTCCGTCGGCTCGATCATCAGCGCCTCCTTTACTATGAGCGGGAAGTAGATCGTCGGCGGATGAAAACCATAGTCAATGATCCTCTTCGCGATATCAATCGTGTGAACGCCATGGGCCAATTGCTTCACTCCGGACAGGACGAATTCGTGCTTGCAGGTCCTGTCGTAGGGCAGCTCGTATGCGCCCTTTAGCCTGTGCATGAGGTAATTCGCATTCAGGACGGCGTTCTCGGCGACCTCCTTGAGGCCGTCTGGACCCAGGGCCCTGATGTATGCATAGGCTTTGACGAGGACGGCGAAGTTCCCATAGAAGGCCTTCACCCGACCTATGGAATCCGGGCGATCGTAATTGAGGATATATCTCTCGCCATCCCTCTGGATCGTCGGCCTGGGCAGAAACGGTTCCAGCGGCGCCTTCACGCCAACCGGGCCGGACCCGGGCCCCCCGCCACCATGAGGGGCCGAAAAAGTCTTGTGGAGGTTGAGGTGCGTGATGTCGAATCCCATATCGCCTGGCCTCGCGACTCCGAGGATCGCGTTCATGTTCGCGCCATCGCAGTACATCAGGCCTCCGTTTTCGTGTACGATCTCCGATATCTCGATTATTTTCTCCTCGAAGAGGCCAAGGGTGTTGGGATTTGTGAGCATGAGCGCCGCCACATCACCCGTCGCCTTGTCCTTCAACTCCGACATGTCGACCCCTCCCCGCGAGTCCGAAGGCAGTTCAACGACTTCGTACCCGCAGACGACCGCGCTTGCGGGATTGGTGCCGTGCGCCGAGTCTGGCACGAGGACCTTGGTCCTCCTCTCCCCCCTCTTCCTGAAGTATGCCTTGGCCATCATGAGGCCCACCAGTTCGCCCTGTGCTCCAGCCGCGGGCTGGAGGGTGAACGCATCCATTCCGGTTATCTCGGCCAGATCTGCCGAGAGCTCATGGAGTATCTGGAGACACCCTTGGCTAAGCCCCTCGGACTGATAGGGATGGACCGAGGTAAAGCCCGATAGGCTTGCGATGGCCTCATTGACCTTCGGACTATATTTCATCGTGCAGGATCCCAGGGGATAGAAGCCCGAGTCAACGCCGAAGTTCATCTTGGATAGTGCCGTGTAATGTCTCACGACGTCGACCTCGGAGACCTCCGGCAGCGGGACGTCGCCCCTCAGCTGCGCATCTGGAATGCCGAGCTCACGCTCAGGAACGTCGAGCTTGGGCAGGGACGCTCCCTCGCGACCCCGGACCGACAGTTCGAAGATGAGCTTCATCCGGCGATCCCCCTCAGGGCATCGACGAGGCGATCGATGTCTGATTTGGTATCTCGCTCGGTTGCGCAGAGGAGCCAGCTCCAGCCTAATCCGCCATAGTGCCTGCGCAGCGGGAGACCGCCTATGATCCCATAGCCCTCGAGTCTCTCGTTTATAATCGCAGGATCGACTGGGCACTTTACGACGAACTCATTATAGAAGGGCCTAGAGAACACGGGCTCGAAGCCCTTCAGCTCCAGTATCCTGACGCGCAAGTATCTCGCCTTCTGAGCGTTCAGGTTCGAGAGCCTCGTGAAGCCCCCCTTACCGAGCGCGGCGAGGAATATCGTCGCAGCCAATGCATTTAGGGCTTGGTTCGTGCAGACATTGGACGTGGCCTTCTCACGTCTCACGTGCTGCTCCCTGGCTTGGAGCGTCATGATGAAGCACCTCCTGCCCCTCGTGTCCGCCGTCATGCCGACGAGCCTCCCGGGCATCTTTTGGAGGAAGGCCTGTCTGGCCGCCAGGAAGCCGAGGTGGGGGCCGCCGAAGTTGATGCCGTTTCCGAGGCCCTGCCCCTCTCCAGCGACTATATCGGCCCCGAATTCCCCCGGCGGTTTGAGAAGGCCCAGCGACGTGGGCTCAACTACGCAGGCGACCAGGAGCGCCCCCTTCCCATGGACAATCCGCTCCATCTCAGACAGCTCCTCCACGATGCCGAAGAAGTTCGGATTCTGCACTAGAACGGCCGCGGTCCTCTCCGATGTCGCATTGGCCGCCTCGCTCACAGAGGTCGCGCCGTCATCCCAGCCGATCTCCTTCACCTCAAGTCCATGGGCCTCGGCATACGTCCTGACGACCTCCCTGTACTCCGGGTGGATTGTCGAGGAGACGACGACCTCCCTCCTCTTGGAGACGTTCGAGGCCATTACGGCGGCCTCGGCGAGAGCCGATGCGCCGTCGTACATCGACGCATTGGCCACGTCCATCCCGGTCAGTTGGCAGATGAAGCTCTGGAACTCGTAGATAGCCTGAAGTATCCCCTGGCTTATCTCGGCCTGGTACGGCGTATACGAGGTGTAGAATTCGGATCTGCCCGTGAGATGAGGCACTAAGCTCGGGATGAAGTGGTCGTAGGCCCCTGCGCCGAGGAACCGAGCGTAGCCATTGGCGTCGGCATTCCTCTCGCTGATCCCCCTCAGCTCATCCAAGAGTTCTTGCTCGGAGAGCGAATGACGCAGCTTGAGCGGCCGCCTCAGGACGATCTCCTCGTCGATGTCCTTGAAGAGTTCCTCGATGGACTCGATCCCGATTGAGTCCATCATCTCCCGTCGTTCTCTATCGGTGTTGACGACGAATCTCACCAACATCACCTCGTTGCAATAGCGGGGCCTTAACCGTGGGCCGTTGTCTTCTGCCTTTCCTTCTCCAGATGCGCTTCGTATCGTTCCAGGGTCATGAGCGTGCCCAACTCTTCCCTCTTGGATAGTTTGAGTTTGAAAATCCACCCCCCGTGGTATGGATCTTGGTTGATCAGCTCCGGATGCTCACGGAGGTCTCCGTTGACCTCGATTACCTGGCCTGAAGCTGGAGCATAGATGTCGGATGTCGTCTTCAGGGAGTCGACGATGGCTACGCTCTCGGATTGCCTCACCTCCATCCCGATCTCCGGGAGCTCCATCGCCACTACGTCCCCAAGCTGGCCCTGCGCGTAATCCGTTATCCCGACTGTGCCGACATCGTCCTTAACATCGATCCACTCATGTTCCCTCGTGTATAGATATTGGGCGTGGCTCATACCATTTACCCCTCAGAGACTGAGCCTCACTGGGACCGAGCGGGGGAACGGCCTTTATCTGTTTTGGTAACCCCCGTCCGAATTCTATTTGATCTCTATGTAGTCATATGCCTTGCGCGCAGAGTCAAAGCAGTAGTGGACATTTTGGAATCCGGACCTCAGTTCCGCGACGTCCTTTGCGACCGATTGTGTGCTCTCGTTGTCGATCACGACCCTCTTGATCAGCTCCGCGATCTCCTCCATCTCAGACCCGCCCATCCCGAGCCTCGTCACCTCCGACGTGCCAAGCCTGAGGCCGCCCGGCTTCCTGAAGTCGCGCCCAAGCCTCTTGTCCCACGGCAGGAGGTTCCTGTTGGCTATGATGTTGGCCGCCTCCAACTTCTGTTCTATGCTGGCGCCATCCCCTAACTTCGATACGTCGATGATGATCGTGTGTGACCGCGTGAATCCTTTGTGGGGACACAGGACGTCGAAGCCCCTCTCGTTGAGCTCCTGTCCCAACCTCTTGGCGTTCTCGACTATCTTGCCGGTATACTCCTCGCCGAACTTCAGCATCTCGACGAGGGCCACGGCCAGTCCTGCGACGTTGTGCAGATGGTGGTTGCTGACCAGTCCCGGGAAAGTCACCCTCTTTATCGTCTCCCCGAGTTCGCCCCTCGCGACGACGGTGCCGTGTTGTGGACCCGGCAAGGTCTTGTGCGTGCTCATCGACATTATCTCGGCCCCCTCCCTGAGGGGATCTTGGAAGTGCCCCCCGGCTATCAACCCTGAGACATGAGCTGCATCGAAGGCCATGTGCGCCCCGACCTCCTTCGCGACCTCCGCCAGCTCCTTGATTGGATGTGGAAAGAGGAAGACGCTGGCCCCGAACATCAAGAGCTTTGGCTTCATTTCCCTTATCCTCTTCGCGGACTCGGCCACGTCGATGTTCATCTCCTTCTCGTCCAGCTTGAAGTAATCGACGTTCAGCCCCCTCACGGCGCCAGCGGTTCCCCCGAGGTAGTCACCCGTCTTGGCCCTCAGCGGGCCCATCGATATGTGGCCCCCCGATGGTATTGGAAGCGCCAACATCGTGTCACCGGGCTGCGTGAGGGTGGAATATACCACGAGGTTCGCTACAACGCCCGATATCGGCCTCACGTCCGCGAAGTCCGCCCTGAAGAGTTTTCTCGCCAGTTCGATGGCCAGCAGCTCGACCTGATCTATGTACTTGCATCCGGCATAGACCCTCTCGCCCGGCCATCCTTCCGCGTACCTGTGCATGAAGTCCGTCGCTATGGCCTCCCTGACGGCAGGGCTGACGACGTTCTCGCTCGCGATCAAGGGTATGCTGTTGCGAAACCACTCGTGATGCTGTCTCAGGAGTGAGAAAACCTTCTGAAAGGCCTCATCGGGTTCCATGCGTCCAGAGTCAGAGCCCTTTTTTTATAAGGGTTCTCTTATTGGGACTCCACTGAATTACTAATTTATTGCGTAACGTCCATGTCGGCTGACCTGAGCGATCTGAGCAGCGCGGTCCCGATGAAGGAGGCGCCGACGGTGATCAACGCCCTCTCGATCGGAAATGCCATCATGACCGCTATCCCGATCTCCATCCAGATCGATGATATGGCGGGGCCCGCGAGGAGGGCGAATATCATGCTCCCCGTAAGCTGCTCGATCATCGTCGATGGGAATATCACCAACGCCAGACCCGTGAATGCCTCGTTAACCTTCTGCCTTCGTACGAGCTCGACTGCCTGCTTCCTGATCGGGGAGATGAGGATGAAGATGGCCACGAGATGGATCCAGACATAGAATGGGAAGATGGGTTGGACGTTGTTGGGTGGATAGGCCAAGAAGGCTACCACGAGCGCGCCCAGTATCGATGCCGCTATCCACGATCTGCCCGTCCTTATCATCCCCGAGCTGAACGCGCAGGCCGTTGCCGGCATGAACGTGAAGTATCCCAATGTGGCCGAAGCGGGATTGACCATGATGCCAAGCACCCCTCCCATTGCGACAGATGCCGCCCCCATGATCGGTCCCAATATCAGGCCCACGACTGGACTCACGAACCTCGAAGCGGATATGAAGCCGGAGCCACCCAGGATCTTGAAGGCCGGAACGAGGTTCAGCACGCCATATATCGCTGCGAAGGCGGCCATGAGTGTCAGGCTTACGGACCTGCGCATGTTAATGCGGCCCGGTTGATGCATCCGTTGGAGCTTAAGCTTTCCCTTCGACGATTGATGACCAAGGGAGACGGTTGTTCCAATCTCATAATCGGCATGGCTGGTTCACGATCTTCTGAATGATATTGCTGAACCTGTCCATGTTGGATTGGGAAGGGGTTTTGATGGTCCCTCAATGGGCCATCAAGGAGGGCCTCTGCCCATCCAATCCTCAAGCGCCTCTCTGAGTATTTGATCCAGTTCCTCTCGAAACTCATGCCTCTCTTGAAACAGTTGTTGGGCCAGCTCCCTATTCCTATTGGCGAGCTACTTCCCCAACTTTCCGACTTCATCGCCGAGCTTCAGCATCAAATTGAAGTGGCTCATGAGTTCAAGCCTTACCTTTTGGAATTCAGCGTTGTATTCGTCTTGGCTTATGGTTCCGTTATTGAGCTTCTGCTTTAACATTCTAGCCTCTTGAAGTGATATCCTAATCCTCTCCCTAAACTCAGCCTTAACTTTTCTGAATAAGGATATTAACTCCCCCCTCTCTTGTTGAATCTCTTCATTGAAAAGGCACGCTCTAAGTCTGATCTCTTCCATGGCTTGCTTGTGCAACGTGAACCACTCCCTTATGCGCAGGCATAGCTGCTTACCGAACGCTTTAGGAGTCGGAGCTGTTGAGTTGTCAAAGCCACTATCAACCAACCCTTGCATGCTTGAGAAATTGTCGTTATTATTCATCTGTTCCTGAATGTCGGAGAAGTTGCCATTCTGCTGCTGCTGTTGAGTCTGTCCATGTTTGCCGCCTGAGGTACCGTCTCCGAAGATGAGCATCGATGTCGCTTGCGATGCTAGCAGAACCAACATCAGACCGGCTAAGATGAGAAGCCTTTCATTTTATGATACGGTCGCCATCTTTCGTCACCATGTTGATGGCATGGCTTGCGATTAAAAGGCGTTTTTCCACCTATCTTGGCCCCAAATAGGGGGATCTTAAAATATCTGAGAAGGTCCTGTTTGACAGTCAACGCAGATTCGACATTTGAGCCCAAGTATATTCCTCTGCCAGGATATGAGATTGATATCGACCATTGCCCAGGTTCATCGGGAACGATGTTTGCGCGATAAGTCCCATCCGGAGAAGTAGTCAGCGTAATCACCTGGGGCCCGTTGGGGCTGGTGACCGTCAATGTGATCGGTTCTCCTCCGAGCGGTGGCGAGATCTAGCCCGAGATGATTAACTCATCACCAATTATCGGCTCTGCCCTTGAGAGGAAAATGGTCAGCGAGGTTCGCCGGTCCTCAAGCACCAACTTCGGCTCACCCCAACCGAAATCCCGCCTTCCATACCAAACAACCTCGTTCGTAGAGTTCGAGTCGGCAGTAGGCAAAGTTACTTCCAGATGGAATTCACGAGGGTATGTTATGATCAACGTGTCGTTCTCGTAAAGGTAGAAGCCGCCTTCTAATACATCGCCTATTGTCATCACACTGCCATCGATCTCTACGATGTTCGTCCAGGTGAAGGAGAATACTCTATGATCCCTATCTCCTTGTTTATCCCCACAATTTTTGTCCCCATGTCGAAATCCCTGGCGATCATCTCTCTCCCAGTCACATTTGAATCACTGAAAACTAGGTTTTGGAACATATCGGAGGTGTCCGACAGGAAGAGGGCCTTGTTCGCTTCTATCACGTCCGAGTAGTTGGCGAAGGCATCGCGATCCTCAGGGGTCGGATGATCCATCTCCTCTGAGATGACCCATTTAGCGGATCCATCGAGTAGGACGTCGATGCCGATCCTCGTGCGTCCCTCATTACCCTGGCTGAGAGCCAGGTTAGGTGAAACCAGTGCCAATATTACAAGAGGCACCAGTTTTTCCCTCTCATGATAACAGGTTTACTACTCCCGTTTTTAAGCTTAGGCTGGTTATGTCCAACCTCCACATCTCTTGAATACTTCAGCTTTGGGCAGCTTCACCACACAGGTCAGGATGGTCGAAGATCTGGAGCTCACCGATGCTTTCGTAAGCGCTAAGGGAGATCAGCCCACATCAGACTGTTATTTCCTGTAATTCCCCTCGACCTTGATAATCGCCTCCGCCATGTCATCGATGTCATCGGCCGTGAGGCACTCGTGCATTGCTACGGTCAGGATGTTCGGCAGAATGGCTTCGGCGGTTGGACAGAGTCCTGGGCCGTAATTACGCTCCCTTCCGTATGCGTGGCAGTCCCAGGGGCACTTGGAGTCGCCGAAGACCCTCTTCTGAATTAAGGCCGGCCTCGTGTAGACGAGCTCCTCGGACGACCTCGGCCACACGAAGGGCACCCCTTCGGCTGAAAGGGCCTCTGAGAATCGCCTCGGCGTGACCTTCAGCTTCTCGGGTTCAAGGAAGAGTGGGTAGAGCCAATAGACGTGTGTAGCTCCCTTGATCACGTGAGGTGGATGGGCGCCCTCAAGGCCTGAGATCTTTTGGTTCAGCCTGTTGGCGTTCCTCTGCCTTCTCTCGACGATGCCATCGAGCTTCTTGAGTTGCTCAAGGGCGACTGCGCCCTGGAGTTCGGTCATCCTGTAGTTCATCCCTACGAACATGTTGAAGTAGTTGCCCTTGAGGGCGAATGCTGCCTCAGCGGAAGCCAGTTCATCATCGTCCGTTATCGTCATCCCACCGTCGCCGGTGGTCATGTGTTTAGATTGTTGGAAGCTGAAGCATCCGGTGTCCCCGATGGTGCCTACCTTCTTGCCCTTATGCGTCGCGTCATGGGACTGTGAACAGTCTTCGAGGACCCACAGATCCTCGTCCTCGGCTAGATCCAGTATCGGATCCATGTCACAGGGCTGTCCCCAGAGATGAACCGGTATGATCGCAGCCGTCCTGTCCGTCATGACCTCGCGTATCGTATCCGCCGTTATGTTACAGGTCAGGGGATCTACGTCTGCAAATACCGGGATTAGGTTCTGCATCAAGATCGGTATGATCGTGCCGACGTCCGTCAGGGGGGTCGTGATCACCTCGCTGCCCGGGTTAAGCCTGACGGCCCCAAGGGCCACATGGATGGCCGACGTCCCGGAGGTTGAGGCGACACCATGTTTTGTCCCCATGTGCTCCGGGAACTTCTGCTCGAGTTCCTTTACCTTCGTTCCGTCAAGTCTGCAAAGGGCGTTGCTCCTTATGACCTCGATGACGGCCCGCTCCTCTTCGGCGCCCATCTGGATCCTTCGAGGGAATGGCTCGGTCCTGATCGGTTTACCACCATCTATCGCCAGTCTATCATTCATGTCGATCAACCGCTTTCCTGCAGGCAGGGCCCTTTTATCGTTTGACCCAACCGCTTATATCAACGGTCGATGATCGGCGGGATCGACTTAAGGCGGAGTTCCTCGCGATGATGTTTGGGCATGGCCTGTCAAATTTATTTGCATGCGCGGAATGCGAAATCACATGTCGCCACTCGACCTGATCATCTCGGTCGCCTTTGTGACCGCATCGGGAGCCCTTGCGCCAGGGCTCGTTGTCTTCGCGACAGTTCTGGAGGATTCGAGACACGGGACAAGGGCGGGGATAATGTTCTCGATCGCCCATGCACTCGTAGAATTCCCCCTGGTCCTCCTCTTGGCGCTGGGGTTGGTGTCCATCAATGCGCAGGCCATCAAGGTCGTCCTCGGGATCCTCGGTGGATTTGCCCTGCTTTTTTCGGCTTTCTGCAGGCCAGAGGCGCCATCAAGCCCGGATCACCTGAGCAGAGGCCGAGTATGCTGAGCCTGAGCAGCCTCTCCCTCACGGGGGTGTCGTTCAACGCCCTGAATCCCTTCTTCATCTGGTGGCTTACGATCGGAGCCAAGTTGATCCTGGTTACATCGTCCTATGGGTCGTTTGCGGCCATCCCCATGATGTATGCCCCCCACATCCTGATCGACATCGCCTGGCTCGTCATATCGGCCTATTCGGCCGTGAAGGGGAGGAGGCTTATTGGTTCGAAAGGCTACAGGGCATTGCTCGCGATCTTCGGCATCGCTCTCATGTTATTCGGGACGTATTACCTATTCACCGATCTGAACGGACACTCCTTTCTCTGAGCAAAATGCAGTTAATCTTAAACACCGCCTGAGCCTGGAGAATGCCAATGTCGGGAGTTTCCGCCTTCATCTACTCGGACGAGTATCTGAAGTATCAGTTCGGTCCCACTCACCCCCTACAACAGATAAGGCTGAGTTACACATTAGATCTGCTGCGGAAGATGGGCGCCTTTGGCGAAAAGGCCAAGATCTACGAACCAGCGCTCGCCAGTGAGGAGGATCTCCAATTAGTTCACAGTAAGGAATATGTCGAGTTCGTGAAAAAGGCGAGTGCCTCGGGAGGGATCTCACTTGACGGGGGCGACACCCCGGCCATGAAGGGCATGTATGAGGGCGCGCGTTCCGCCGTCGGGGGTTCTATACTCGGGGCCAAGCTCCTGTTAAACGGAGAGGCGATGCATGCCTTCAACCCGGGTGGTGGCTGGCATCATGCCAAGGCCGATTCGGCGTCTGGATTCTGCGTCTTCAACGACATAGCGGTGGCGACGAGGACCCTCCAACGAAATGGCATCGAGAGGATCGTCATCCTGGACGTAGACGGGCATCATGCCGATGGAACGCAGGAGATATTTTACTCGGAACCGATATTGAAGATCTCGCTCCACAGGGCGGGCTACTTCTTCTTCCCGGGGACGGGTTTTGTGGACGAGATCGGCGAAGGTGAGGGAAAGGGGTACACGGTCAACCTCCCGTTGCCGCGCGGAACCGGCGATGACGCCTATCTGTATGCCTTTAACGAGATAGTTCCGCCGCTGATCCGTTCCTATAGGCCACAGATCTTGTTGAACCAGTTCGGTGTCGACGGACACTATCGGGACCCATTGGTCGGCCTCTCGCTGACGACAAGAACCTTCGGGGCCGTTGCGTCCACCATGCACGCCCTTGCACACGAGTTGTGCGAAGGCAGGTACTTGCTCTTCGGCGGCGGAGGTTACGAGCCCGAGAATACTGCAAGGTGCTGGGCACTGGCCTTTTTGACCGTTGCCGGCACAGTTCCAGACGATGAGTTGGCAAAATTATCGGATGGAGTCCAGCCGCCAAAGGAAGGGGCGATAGCTGAGGCGGTTGAGCAAACGGTCGATGAGGTCAAGAAGACGATCTTCCCATATCATAAAATCGATTGACGTGTGATCAGGGCGGATGAGCCCTCGCCGCGCGATTAAATGCTCAGATGAAGACAGCGGCCGCGACCACGGTCGTCCAGAGGCCATTCTTGTCCCCCTCTGCGGATTGGGTCACGTTCGTCGTCTTCACTATCTTCCCCGAGATTCGCCACTGTTCCATCTTCTCATCGTAGCTGTCATCCACGTCAAATCGCATGCCGAGCGTTGTGGCCAGCATTGTAGCGGCCAAATCCTCCGCATAGTCCCCCGCCCTCTTAGAGGTCTGCCCAAACGAGGTGTGCTCCGAGAGATATCCATACATCGTCCGGTCCTGGGGGATTGCGAGGCCGACAGATGCGGCGATCAGCCGGTTGGGCTCGTTTGTAGAATTGCTGCAGAATACCGAGAATAGAATCTGGCCGGCCTGAATGTACTGAAGCCCCTCTTCCCTCTCGACCAATTCGCACCGTGGAGGGAAGATGCTGGAAACGCCCACCAGATTGCATTTCGCAATGCCAGCGCTGCGCAGGGCGAGCTCGAAGCTCTCGAGCTTCTCCTTGTGCTTGCCAACGCCCTTCGTCAAGAACATCCTGCTCGGCACGATCGGATAGGCCATGGTGATCGGCAATGGATTGAAGGGAGATATGCTTTCCCCGCAGAGGCACGAGGGTATCGGCGTCTCTCCTCGAAATGCTACCCCATCTTCAGAGGAGGTGGCAGGTGGAATCGCCCTCTCACGCAGACCCCTTCCTGAAGGAGTCTCTTCCTATCCTCGACCTCCTCCCTGGTTCCCAATCTCCTAGGGCCCCAGTCCTCAACGACGAAACTCGCCGCCGCCGAAGCGAAATATCCGGACTCAACGGGATCCCCTGTCTCCAGGTACCTTATCGCCAACGCGGTGGTGTACACGTCCCCGGCTCCGGTTTGGTCGACGGTCTTCGCGGGATAAGCTGGGACGTACTTCGACGCGCCCTCGAAGAAGATGTACGATCCCCTTCTGGAATCCGTGATGGCGATCACCTCGGGCCCCAGATCCAATAGCTCGCTGCAACGCTCCCTCACCGCGAACCTCGCCTCATCGGCCCCAACGTGTATGATCTTCACGTGCTCTAGGAATTCGTTTCTGCTGGTCCAGAACTTGTGCTGCACCCTGTTTCCCCCTTTCATGCTCCTTATGAATCCCTGGACGTCAAGCGATACGAACTTCCCGCTCATCTTCCTGAGGAGGCCAAGTGGGATCTCCGAGAAGACGGGGCCCACGTGTATTACATCGCACCCAAGTACCTCGCCGGGCAGTTTGCGAATGGCGCCCGCATCCCCCCTTATCAACTGGGTCCTGCCCCCCCTCGCGTAAACATTTTCGAAGACGGTCGTGCATCGCGAGTATTCGACGTTCAGTTTCACGCCAGCCGCCCTAAGATCATCGAGCCAATCCGAATCATAGTCCCTTCCAATTCGCGTGAGTATGCGCGCCTCGTAATTGAGTTTGTTAGCGGTCAATCCGCAATAACACGCGCTTCCCCCGATCGTCCTCATCGTCCCCTCGGGGGTTCGGATTATGTCGACCGTTAAGTTCCCCAATACAGCGAATTTCATCGTCAACGCCCGCGCGTCACCCTCCGTAGTGGGGACGACATTTAAACCTGCGCAAGTTGTGCCGTCATGTCCCACTCAGGTTATCGAGTTCATTTAAGGCCGCCCCGATGGACGTCCTTTCGTTACGAACCTTCTTAACGTAATTGTCGAGAAGTTTCGCGTATGCTGCCCTCGATATCCTCTTCTGGGAGAACTGCGATTGGAGATCCCTGATGACCGAGCTCATCGACGATATCTCGGCTTCGGAGACCTCTATGCCGGTAATGATGTCGGCCACGGCCCTGTTCGCCTTCGTCGCCTGGTTTTTGAGCGGAGGTATCGACCTCGCGACCTCTTCGAGCCTCTGCGATTGTATCCTGCTCCGTGCCTTATACTCCTGCCTCGTTATCCTGTTGTTCCTGAGGTCCTCTTGGAGCCTCTCTATGGCCTGCTCGAGCCTCATCTTCTCCCTCTGCCTTTCAACGAACTTCGTCACGGCTTCGAATTCGATCGGCGCGACCCTTGCCTCGGGAACCCTCTCGCGTCGCGTGAGGGCATATGCAAGTCCTGCCGCGAATACGGATGCAACGGCGACCGATGGGACATAGCCCGCCCATAATGTATTGAAGCTGTAGGTGAGGACTAGGGGCGACTCGAACACCTCCTCCGTCGCCCGTTCGATGGTGGCCAAGAACGAGATCGGGCCGCTCCGCTCATTCTCAAGTTCGAACTCCCCAAGCCTGACGTCCCCAAGCTTCGCGCCGACTGGAAGCAGAACCTCTACCGTGAAATTGTCGGCATAGGAGGTGAAGTTTGTGGTGGCCGGCAGTGCAAACGATACCGTCCCACCTATGGGCGAGAGGCCGCTTGCGTTTTCGTACGGGAGGCGATACCTCACATAGAAGCTGTAGTTTTGATCCGGGTAGACGGTGTACCTCGGATAGACCGCCACGAGGGTCAGAGAGCTGTTGGGGGGATGTGAGACCTTGAACATCGACATCCGCGTCACGCTCTCAGCCTCTGGCAAGAAGGCACCGATGGCATCTCCAACGGACACATCGGTGGCATTCATCAAGAGGAAGAAGGTCATGGATCCGCCCGTGTTATAGGTCAGGGCCCTCACCTTGAAACGATCCGTTACCGTGAGTCCCGTGAACGAGTTCAACTCGATCACCCGAAAGGCCCCCGTCACCACGTAGCGCTCTCCCCTCAGTGAATCGTAACGGAATAGCACGGTCAGGTTGGACTTCGCCGGCTGCACACCGTACATGTGCGAGAGGACCGTCACGTTACCGAACTTCGTTTGGCTGTAGCCCGATGGGACCGTCTGGTTATTCACCTTACACCATCTGTCGAACCGGACTTCGGTATAGCATGAGTTCAACTCGGAATTGAGAACGGGTATTACCGGGAGGATCAGTTCCAGCCGTTCACCATACAGCGTAGACGCTAACACGTTGGAGTAGGCTTGGATGAGGCTGAACGTTAAGCTTCCCGATGCGGCTGGCAACCTAATCGTGATCCAGTCGAATTCATCGCTCGCGTTCGACCATTCGATTGCCAGCCTCTCGCCAGTGCCTGAGACTGAGTAAGGATAGAGGTATGACCTGACGGCATGTGCCGAGAGGTTCTTGGGGACTCCAACCATAAACGCTGTGGGAAGTGCCCGAACCGGTAACAGGGTGAACGTGTCGTTTATCACGATATAGCCCTCGTGAATGGTCACGGCCCTCTTGGCTGAGATGGCGTAATCGGCTGCTGCGCCTAAGGTTCCCATTGAAATGGCCATAACTCGCGCTAGCATGATCAGGAACAGCGTGACCGACAAAGCCCTCTTCACGTCGACCAGCTCCTTGAATAGACGACCTTCACAGCAGAGGTCTTAACGCTTGGACAGCTGAATTAAGCCTTTATCTTCAGGCTCCATTCTGCCGATCACCTCGACGACCAGGACAAGGGCCTGGTCTGGGGACCTCGGCATGGTCCGAGCGGAAAGGGCGCCCCGTCAGCTTCATATTCCGCCCCAGCGGGGCTTGAGGTCAGTTGGATATCAGGGCCCTTAGTGCCAACAGCGTGGACTTCGTGAACATCGAGATCGTCCCTGCCGGGGAGGCGGATCTGCCCACAGTACGGAACCTGGCTAGATTCTACATCTACGACATGTCCGAATTCATGGGCTGGCCCTGCCCCGAAAGTGGATCGTTTGAAGGGTGCGACGAATTTTTCGGGGATTGGGAGGATGGTAAGAACTCCCCGTACGTGATAAGGGTCGATGGGGAATTGGCCGGCTTCGCGGGCATCAAACGAGACGAAGGCGTGCGTGGCGGATATCTCGTGCAGGAGTTCTTCATCCTAAGGAAATATAGGCGAAGGGGCGTTGGCAGAGATGTGGCCACTCGGCTCTTCGACCGATTCCCGGGCATGTGGAAGGTTCAGCAAATCGTTCAGAACTCCCCCGCGGTTGCATTCTGGCGGGAGGTAATCCGAGGCTATACGAAAGGGCATTTCGACGAGAGCACGGAACGCGATCCTCGCTGGGGAGATGTGAACGTGATTCGCTTCAGCAATGCATAGCCCTCGCCAGGGGCTCCGATACCCAAGGCAAGCCTTTATCCCTATGCGCGGCCGCAAGTCAGGAGAGAGGTATATTGCCCTTCATATCGCCGAAATCCACCATGAGTGAGGGGGATTGTTTCTGTGAAGGTGAATTCATAGTCCTTGGCCCTTCTCGCGTGGGTTCGGGGACAAGGCTTGGGTTCAACGTCGTCGTTGGATATCCCAGGAAATCGAAATTCCAAGGACTCAGACCGGCGGCCGGATCCGTCGAACAATTGGACTCCCTGTCGGAGGGCTCGAAGATAGGCGAAGGGTGCGTGCTGAGGTCCGGCACGACGATCTATGAAGGGGCGATCTTGGGCGATAACGTAAGCACGGGCCACAACGTTCTGGTGCGAGAGGACAGCTCAGTTGGACAGGGCACTACCCTCGGCACTGGGACGCAGCTGGACGGGAGGGTCTCGATTGGCGAAACCTGCAGCATCCAATCCCTCGTCTACCTCCCCGGACTGACGGAAGTGGGCGCCAAAGTATTCATCGGCCCCAACGTCGTCTTCACAAACGACAAGTATCCGCCCTCGAGGAAGATGGTCGGCGTCAAGGTCCGAGACGATTGCATCATAGGGGCCAATTCGACCCTCGTTGCCCCCGTCGAGATCGGCGAAGGCGCCGTGATCGCTGCAGGCTCCTTAGTGACCAAGGACGTGCCTCAGGGCGTAGTCGTAAAAGGGGCGCCAGCGGCGTTCTACTGCACAAGGGAACAGTATGAGGAGAAGAGGCTAAAGTTCGGGCTCACGTCAAGATGACGGCCTCCCTTCGCCCTCCTAACAGGATCAAGGGGGGCATCTAGACAGGAAATTCATTATCACGGCCGCGCAGGCGACGCTCGCAGCTGGCTGGCTGGTGCCACCGGCGATCACGACGACATCCCCCCCCTTGAGGTTCAGCCTCATCAATGCATCCACATCGGCATTTGATATCGAGGCCAGGTCATCATAGACCCCTGGAACGCGAATTGAGTTGCCATCGAAGAACGCAGTCGTGGCCCCGGTGCCTCCAGCTCTGATGACATCATCCCGGATTCTTATCGGATCGAGCCCCCTCCCATCGATCCCCCTGATGATGGCCGCGACGTTCTTCCTTCCAGTGGAAAGGCTGCGGACGGATATCCCCGAGATGGTGGGTATCGTCGATCTTAGGCCGTGAATTACCCTAATGCCCTTTCCGCTAAGGACGCTTCCGCCTTTAAAAGTGCTGATCAAAGACGATTCGCGAAGCTTGGACACTAAGCTCTTAACTGCACCGCCACCCAAACCCAGATTTGCCCCGAGCCCCTCACGTGACATTCGAACGTTATCATCTATTAAGTAGAGCGCCATAAACACATGTCCAAGGCCAAAGCTCCTGGGCGCTCCTGCCTTTCCGGCTCTCCTCGCAACTCGGAGTAAGATCTTCACGTCGGCTCCCGGCTTCAATGATCCCTCGCCACATCAGGGGATCGCAAGAGATAAACAATGTGGCTACATCACTTCAAGTGATCCTGGGTGCTTTTTTACATCGGTGGATACACGTCATAGCCAAAAGTTTATTACGTCTACGTGAGCACAATAGAAATTTATAGCCCGGTGGTGTAGAGTTAACAACGCAGAGCGGTCAAGCAAAGTAAAGCCAAGCTCTTGAATATGGGGCTTTGGAGGTACACGGGTGGATGCTGAAGATACCCCGCGACGAGAGTTCGAATCTCTCCCGGGCTATTACGCTCTACACGTCCTTAACGGCTAGGGGTTTGGGAAGTTTGAGCCAATCTGGCATATTCGTCCATAATTCCGCAGCGAGTGCAATGCAAAAAGGGAACAGTAGGCATTTCCGTATTTACTGCTCCACGCTCCATCCGGTCCTTGCAGGAGGGCCAGTCGGTCGAGTAAAGCCTTAACAAGTGGGCTCGATGCTGGCAGGCCGCCCAGTATACACATGTCCAATATCCAAGCGAGATGGAAACCATCATACTGATCTAAACGCTCCATCGTATAGGATTGACAGAAGGAAAATGCCTCAGACCCCGTCCCTCTCACGTTGGCAAAAAAAGCGATGCCAGCCCAGTATGGCCACCATGTGACAAGGAACTGTTTGTGCTCATCCCACCATTTTAACAAATAATTACCGCTCTTTTTTATGGCAGGACTAGAGCCGAAGCCGGAAGCCATTAAGAAGACAGTTAGCGAGATCGTGAACCAGAGTCTATTGTCCATGGTGTCTTGGTTCAACCAAGCCTGTGGAGACCTTTCGAGTTTCTCTTTAAGTTCATACCATGAACCATCAGGATCCTGATGCTCTATGAGAAATGTGGCCGTTCACTTAAAGATCGACGAACTCTGTAATTCCAACTCCAGTAAAACCCTAAGCCAGACGTTGCATGCCCCAATGGAGACTGTTTTTATAGGATCGTCCTCGTAGCACCATCCGCCACTTGGTAGTTGATATCTAGACAATACCTTCTCAGCTTCCGCAACGTTCATGTTACCTAGAAAATGCAGGAGTCGAATAATTTCCACCTCTCCGCCTTGCCTTTCGATATAGCCTATTGCCTTTTTTACATCTACCTCTAATGCCATCTGGGACTATCGTCAATATCATAGAACGATATTACGTTTTCGTCTGGTTCGTTAAAAAGGGAGGGCATCCACAACAAATCAAGGATTATAATGGGACACATCCTGATGCTCACGCAATCACCTTATGCATCAAGGTCGGATCCCCTGAGAGATCATCCACTCATAGGTTATGCATGCCCTCCGTAATGCATTCAATCCCCCTCATTCTTCGCGAGCTGAAAGAAGTCCTTATTACTCACTGTTTTAGTCTCACCTTGTTGTTGAATTAACTTGCCGGACACCGTAGGAACGCGTCCCCCCTCAAAGAAAATACCTGATTGGGACTATGGCAAGCCTTGGTATCATGGCACTCCCCATAAGCTCAAATCCATTAAAAGGGGAAGTACGATCACGCAAGATCGCAATCTGGCGAGGATATTCTCCCATAAACCCACACTTGTATCGATATCGGATGACGGCGTGATCAAACATAATGGTTCACTACCAGGTTCACTCTATCGCATTGACGAAGCGATACGATCCAATGACGTTCGTCCCCATCCGAATTCCTCCATGAAGTGGGGCATGGAGTGGCTGATCAATCGAGATTTGGAAGTGAAGCTGATCGACCACACGGCGGTAGTGGATTCCGAAAGACTGACCGAGTGCGAAGTTTTAGAATTGATGAAAAAGGCAAGAGCATCATCGGGCTGATGATAGAGCTGCTAAAACGTACTTCGTCGGCCTGGTAAGACACATAGTTAAGCAAGAAGGCCCCAAATGTATAAGACACCCTAATCTATAAAGCCTGGCAAATCAATCTGAGAGCTTATAATTCCAATAACCTAAGGATTAAATATTAGTAAACAATCCGACAATGATGCCTGAACATGACAACTCAATTCACGGCCCGTCTGGCAGGTTTGATTGAAGAGAAGGACACTGTATTATGCATCGGTTTGGATCCTGCCCTGCCTGAGCAACGGAAGAGCCACTTTATTCCTCAAAGATCCGTGAGCGAGGGGGATGAGAATGAAAGGCGATTGGCCTTCTGTTTGAATATCATCAAGGAAACTAAGGCCTCTTGTTGTGTTTTCAAGCCAAATCAGCAATACATCGCCGGCTTCACAGCAAAGGACCATTTGGCATTGACCGACGCGATCCGAAAGTCCGACGCCATCTCGATCTTGGATTACAAGTTAAACGACATCGGGGATACAATGGAGTCCGCTCTCTTCCACATAAGGCGATGGGGTTACGACGCCATCACATTCAATCCATTCCTCGGGAATATGGAAAAGGCCGTAACCATTGCCCATGGGCTCAGCCCACAGATTGGCATAATTGTCCTAACCCTGACGTCCAATCCAGAGGCCATCAAGTACCAGAAAGAGGCGACCATCGGCAGGAAACCGCTGTATCAAGACATAGCGCTTGACGTGAAGAGACATGACGCCGATGGATGCGTCGTAGGGGCAACGGGCCACGTGACCGAGGATGAAATGAGGATGGTCAGGCACATAGTTGGAGAAGACAAGGTGCTCCTGATTCCAGGTATCGGGGCACAAAAGGGAGATCCGCAGAAGGCGATGAGGGCATGTGGGGGATTCTCGCTCATTAACGTCGGAAGGGAGATCATATACTCCGACAATCCATGTGCAAAGGCCGCAGAATATAACGAGTCACTCAATGCCATGAGGAAGGCCTGAGGGGCTCATCGTTCTACATTTGCCATGTGCGACGATGGCCATTACCCGATATCAAGGAGCTGCGTGTATTCGCCTAATACAGCCTTTAACCTCGACTGCACCGTTTACTCAGATCAACTCGCCGAAGTCCCGTTCAAGTAGGGCATCTTTTATTTTCGATAGATCTCGTCGCTGCGAGATGAGTTCCTGTACCGTTCGGAGTTTCGATGTATCGCCCAGCAGTATGGCGCCGATCAGTATTCCATTTTTGAGGACTACCTTTTTGTAGATGCCGCGATTGACATCGACGACCATCCTCTCCTCACAATCGCCTCCGGTTGCATTCACGTCCCCAATCGATGCGAGCTTAACGCCTCTGACCCTCAATGTCAGCGGGTGCGATGTTCCCTTATATGAGACAGATCCCCCAAGTATATTAAGCGCAGCGACTTTAGACTGCTCAAGCGCAACCGGAATTATGCCGCCGATTTTACCCTCGATCTCTGCCACATCCCCGCAGGCGTATATGTCCGGATCGCTCGTCTGCATCAGGTCGTCCACGACGATCCCCCTGCCGACCCTCAGCGATGACGACGCGGCCAGCTCCACGCGAGGCCTTATGCCGACCGAGATTACCGAGAGATCCGCCTCAAGGCCTGTGCCATCCTTTAGGGCGATCCGTTCCAATCTCCCCTCGCCGTGCATGGCATCGACCTCTCCCCCAACCATTACCCTTATGCCCATCTTCTCGATCATCGACGTCAGCAACTGGGATGCTTGCTCATCGATCTGTTTTGGGAGCAGCCTGTTTAGAAACTCCACAACGGTGACATCGAGGCCAAGGTCACACAGGGCGCCGGCGACCTCAAGTCCCAGGAGCCCTCCCCCGATGACCACGGCTCTCCTCGCGCTCCGAGCATACTCGCGGATCGATTTCGCATCGTTAGCGGAACGAAGCGTGAATACCCCCTTTTTCTCAACTCCCTTTATTGGGGGGAGAAATGGCTCGCCACCCGTTGACAACAGCAATTTATCGTACGCCACCTTGCCACCCTTGAGGGTCACCTCCTTCCTAGCAGGATCTAAGGCGAGCGCCCTCTCACCCAGCCTCATCCCGATCCCCCTCTTGGCGTACCATTCGTCAGGATAGACGAAGATCTTTTCGAATTCAATCCTCCCGGCGATATATTCGAGGAGGTGGGGCCTATTGTAGTAGAGATAATCCTCCTCGGCAATTACTTCAACCTTCACATCGTGGGATCCAGCCAGTATGCTCGCTGTCCAGACTCCAGCCACGCCATTTCCGATTATGACGGCCCTCACCAGTTGATCGCCCCATACGAATTATGATGCGTTGTGAAAAGCTTTCCTCTATGCATTGCAAGATCACTTTGAGTGTCATTCACGGCCGAACTCCATAAAAGTTAAGAACGATACCTCGGCATTCTCAAGATTGGGTTCGACAGAGATGACGAGCATCAGGCAAGCGAGAGCGGAGGACCTGCCGAGGATGCAGGAGATCGCCATCCAGGCATGGGGCCCGATCTACGCCTTACACGAGCACCTCATGGGACGGCAGTTGTTTATCCTCCTCTACCCAGATTGGCGGGCGGAGAAGGCCTCCCAGGTCTCGTCTCACCTAAAGAGACATCCCCAATGGGCGTTTGTGGCCGAGGAGAGCCATGAGATCTTGGGATTTCTAACTTATTCCCTGGACGAGGAGAAGAAGATCGGCGAGATAGGGAACAATGCCGTTCACCCAGACCATCAGGGCAGGGGCATAGGGGAGGTTATGCATCGGGAAGCTTTGAGGAGGTTCCGGGAATATGGCATGCAATACGCAAAGGTGGAGACCGGCCTAGACGATGCCCACATCCCCGCGCGCAGGGCATATGAGCGGCTGGGCTTCAAGCAGATCTTTCGGAGCGCCCAATACTTCATGAAACTCTAATCTCCCAAATCATGTTCTGATCTTCCATCGGGGCCATCATGTAGAACCTCCATTCTTGCGAGATGGTCGATGTAGTTACAACGAGTAGGGGATGACGCGAGGTGGAGCCAGGTTTCACGCAAGAGACGTTATGGCCAACAAACCTGGAGTCTTAATAACTTGAATATCGATGATAAGTAGATAGAAGGCCTCATGGTAATTTGGGCAACTGTGCCTTGAGGATACGATTGGTCTGGCCGTTCCCCAGGCATGGATGCCCCAATGCCTGCCGTGCGACATCGCGCCAAATGCTACTACATAAAAGTCAAGAACACGGTCTCTTTCTGCCTCTACTATTACCCTCAGGATCTATTCAACCCTCTTTCCCCGAGTTCTTCATCGTATTCCCATTCTATGGGCATATTGCTTCAGTTATCTCTGGTTTCGGTATCATTCTCGTATATGGCAAACAAGGATATAGTTAATGAGTGAATCAGTGTGATAGCTGTTATAATAGCAGTAAGCTTCTTAATTCCCATCTTGAGGAGGAACCAAGGCGATCATCGATTACTGCCTTCGAATGCGACCCATGGCCTCTAGGGGAGACCGTACAACTCCCTCTTGTAGTGTTCGATCTTGCTCCATTGCTCCGATGGTATCTCCCTTGAGAAGGGCACGCTCCTTGAGGAGTCGATCGAGGAGATCAGATGTGCAACCGCTCGGGCCGTCTCCGCTATATCATCGACGAAGATGTGATCCATATCGTCGAGCTTGCTGTGGAAGAAGAAGTTCGGCCTCCTGCCCCTGAACCAGACCGATGGAATTCCGTGCATGGAAAAAGGAAAATGGTCGCTGAACGGCGAGACCTCCTCTTTCACCTCAGCTGAATAATGTGAATCCGCAAATTTTGATTTGACATAATCGCTGAGCCCTCCCCCTCCTATGACGGAGACCTCGTTGACACCGATCCCCGCGCCCACCCCATCGAGATTGACCTCCAAGACTATCTCCCCATCGACCCCGATGTGGCGTTCGGCGTAAATCGTTGCCCCAATGGATAGTTGCTCCTCTGCGCCGAATGAGATGAACCTTAGAGTTCTCTCGTTTTTTTTCCCCGCGAAATGCCCTGCCAGTTGGAGGAGGATTGCCACCCCCGAGGCATTATCGCATGCGCCGACGCTATTGGGGACCGTGTCGTGGTGAGCCGTTAGAACGACGACCTCCGATTTACGGCTCGAACCTGGGACTTCGGCCACGATATTGCGCGACTTGACATCTCTCGTCGACGAATCTATCAGCATCTCAACTTCCACGCCCTTTCCCCTCAGCTTCAATCCATCTTGAAAGGACACGCTGACCATCGGCATCGCCCCGTGCTTAAACCAGAACGGAGGGATGCCCTCGGCCCTCACCCACGATGTCGGAACCCTGTCCTCGACCATCACAAGCCCCTTCAGCCCGGATGAGACGAGCCTCCGCAGTTTATCCGATCCTTCCTCGGGGGCATGTGAACCCCCTATGCTTCCGGCCATGACGCCGATCCTTCCATCGACTGACACCTTGGCAATGTCGAATAGCGAAGCGGTCTCCATGTATACAGCCTCACCCCTTATCCGCCCGTCAGTCGATCCCGTATAGGACACCGGCAGACACTCGACATTTGCCCTTTCGGGCTTGATGATATCGAGTAGGGCCTCTTTACAACTCCATATCTCCAGATCGAATATATCCTCTGAGACACTGACCCCCAGTTTCCCGAATTCCTTCGCGATGATCTCCTCTGCCCTCGACTCCCCCTCTGATCCGGTGAATCTCGAACCAACTCCCTTGCAAAGGAGGTTGAGGGACCGTGTTAGGTTTTCGACAGGCATATCGCCCAAGTTATTCCCTGCAGACAGCATGCGCCTAGATGTTTAATACCCTTTGTTGCCCAAGACGTAATTTCATCAGGCAGCAATCGGCCTGGCCACACCAAACTGAATACCGTATAGCCTGCTGTACACCCCGCCCTTCGAGACAAGTTCCTCATGGGTTCCTTCCTCTATGATCTTCCCGTTCGAGAGCACGATCACGCGCCCCGCGAGCTTTACCGTCGAAAGCCTGTGCGCGATGAGGATGCAGGTACGGCCCCTCATGATCCTGGCCATCGCCTTCTGCAGGATCGATTCCGTATATGAGTCGAGACTGCTGGTTGCCTCATCCAAGATCAAGATCTTCGGATCCTTGAGCATCGCCCTCGCCAAGCTTATCATCTGCCTTTGTCCAACTGATAGGTTGCCCCCTCCAGGGGAGACGACCGCATTGTATCCGTCCGTTAGGCTCGCGATCAGATCGTCCATCCCGAGCTCTGACACAATGCGCATCACGTCCCCGTCCGATGCCTCACGCTTCCCCATCCGTATGTTGTTTAGAATGGTCTCGTTGAAGAGTATGGGTTCCTGCGGCACGAGCGATACCTGTCTCCGTAGCGATTCGAACGTGAACTCCCTTGAATCATGGCCATCGATCAGGATCCTCCCCGATAGAGGATCGTAGAGCCTCATGATGAGGTTCGTGATGGTCGTCTTTCCCGCCCCCGTTGGCCCAACTATTGCGACCACCTCCGCAGGCCTCACGACCAAGTCCAGGCCCTCGAAGACCGCGCTCTCGCCGTAGCTAAAGCTCACGGCCTCGATTGCGATCTCACCCCTTTCGATGGCTATGTCCCTCGCGCCCTCAAGCTCGACGACGGTTGGCTTGGTTCCGAGGAAGAGATAGACCCTCTCGGCTGCCGCCAATGCGGCCTGTACTGTGCTGTAGAATGTCGTCAGTGTTATTATCGGCCTGAAGAACATCTCGGTGTAACCGTAGAAGGCGATCAGGGTTCCGACGCTCATAGCCCCTGAGGCGACGAGGCTCCCTCCGTAGATGATCAGGATTGCCAGCGAGGTCGCCCTGATGGCGTTGAGCGAGGGATCGACCAGGCCAAAGATCAACCTAGCCCTGATGTTCGCCCCCATCGTCTCGCTGCTGACCTTCTTGAACGCCTTGGAATCGACCTCTCTCCTCGCCACAAAGGATTGGGAGACCTTTGATCCAGAAACCCCCTGCTCAACGTTGACGGTCAGCTCGCTTAGCTTCTCCCTCGTAAGCCTATATGCCTCCCTCGTCTTTTTAGCAAAATATCTCGAGACGAGGATCATAAGCGGAACCATCGAGAACGTCGCGAGGCTTAACGTCAGGTGAAACCCAACCATCACATATATGGTCCCGATAACCGTGAGCGACCCAACAAAAACCTCCATGGTGCCTGAGGTCGCTACGTCCCCTATCGCCTCGATGTCGTTGGTGACCAGCGAGATTATCCTGCCCGTTCTCTCCCCGCTGACGTAGCTAACATCGCTGTCCTCAAGGTGCCTGAAGACCTTCCCCCTCATATCGTAAAGGAACCAATTGTTCACCCTCCCCGTAATGTAGTTCCTAAGGAAGCCCAATGCGAAGCCGGTCACAGCCACTGCCACGAGCACGAGGGAGTATTGCCAGAGAGCCCCAACGTCCTTCCCTATTATGCCCTCGTCGACGATGAGCTTGCTAACGTATGGTCCAGCCATGTTCAATACCAGCGTCGCAAAAGTCGTGGCCACGAGGAACGCTATCGAGAACTTCATCGGGGAGAGCTGGCCCAGCAGCCACTTCGCCAGCACAGAGGAAGCTACCTCCTTCGGCTTTCCCTCGGCCTCGGTACCGTGGAAGTGGAAGTGGTGGGCCATCTAGCTCCTATCCCGCCGCGCAAACTGGGCCATGTACAACCTCGCGTATGCTCCTGGCTTTTCCAACAGGTCCTCGTGCCTGCCATCCTCGACTATTTTGCCACCTTCGATCACGACTATCCTGTCCGCCAACTTCAACGTCGACAGCCTCTGCGTTATGATGAAGACGGTTCGGTTCTTCACCAGCTCCCTCAGGGCTTCGTATATCTCCATCTCGGTGTCGGCGTCGACGCTGGACGTTGAGTCGTCGAGGATCAGGATTGCCGGGTCTATGAGGAGCGACCTCGCGATCGCCACCCTCTGCCTCTGCCCGCCCGAGAGGGTAATGCCCCTTTCCCCCACGAGCGTGTCGTAGCCTTGGGGAAGCGCAGCTATGAAGTCGTGGATCCTGGCGGTCTTTGCCGCGGCCTCTATATCCTCCTGTTGAGCATTTGGCCTCCCGTAGGCGATGTTCTCCCGAATGGACAATGGGAAGAGGAAGATGTCCTGGTGGACTATGCCTATCCGCTTCCTAAGCGACTCTATCTTCACGCCCTTGATGTCGTACTTGTCGACGAGGATCCTGCCACCCTGTGGGTCGTAGAATCTGGGGATGAGCTTGATCAGCGTGCTCTTGCCAGAGCCCGTGGCTCCTACTATCGCGACCTTCTCCCCAGGCGAGACGCTCAGGCTCAGCCCCTTCAGTACGGGCTTGGAGTCTTCGTACCCAAAGGTCACGTCCTCGAGCCTCACGCTTCCCATCAAGTTTGGCAGCTCGATGGCGTCCGGGCTCTCCTTTACCTCGGGATCAGCGTCGAGGACCTCGAAGATCCTTTGCGCCGAGACCATCGCCCTCTGGTATCTGGTCAATATGAAGCCGATCGACATGATCGGCCAGGTCATCATCCCAAGGTACATCGTGAAGGCGACCAGCTCGCCAAGGCTTGTCTCGTTTCCAACGACCTGGAGCCCTCCGCTCCAGTAAATTGCAGCGGCTCCCACGCCGACCACCAGGCCAAGCAAGGGCCAAGTCACGGAATTGAACTTGGTAGTCGTAATCCCGATGCTATACAACTCCTTGTTGCGGCCATCAAACCTCTGGATCATCTCCCCCCTCATGCCCAGCGCCTTCACGACCCTGAATCCCGCGACCACCTCCTGAACCATTGCATTTACCTTGCTGACTTCGGTCCAAACGCGCTGCATGTAAGGCCGCACGTAGCGATTGTATACGAGGGATATGATCGCCACGAAGGGCGTTATGGAGAAGGCTATCAGGGCCAGGCCCCTGTTCTGGAAAAGAAGGACGGCACTGACCGATGCGAGCAGGCAAAAAGCGTTAATGAGGTTCGGCAGCGCAAATCCTAGGAGCCTGCCTATCTGGTCCATGTCGCTCGTGACCCTGGTTATTATCTGGCCGGCATCCACCTTGTCGTAGAAGCTGTACGACAGGTTCTGGAGATGCTCGAATATCGCCGTCCTCAACCTGTAGACGACTCTCTGGCCGAGAAACTCTCCTACGCTGTCCGACGCGAAGTGGATCAAGCTCACCAAGACCGTTAAGACAACGATGGCCGCGGCGAAGAGCCAGATGTCCGATATGTTTCCGGCCACGACCCTGTCTATCACGGCTCCCGAGACAATCGGGCTAACCAGGCCGAGGAGGGAGGACGTTACGGTTAAGGCGGTGGCCCCAAGGAAGAGGGCCTTGTTCAGCATCACGTACTTGAATACCCTGCGAAAGAGCCTTGGGGGTTTCGAGGATAAGCTGACCAGCCTCCACTTCATGTCACCGGAAGCTTGGATATTTGTCTTTGGTTCCATTTTCCATAACCAAGGAATTGCCAAAAATGATGGGATTGCGAGAGCGCCTTTTCATGCATTCGCCTTTAAAGAGGAATCGCGAATGCCGATTAGGACCATATATCGGAAGTTAACCAAACAATAGAAAAGCTTATGGAGAGACCCACGGGGATGATCACAGGTGACTAGACATCCTAGATACCTTCTCAGTGCTGAAGGACCTTTTAGGCAGGCCCGGTGTAACGGGCTTTGAGGAACAGAGGCGGAAGCGTATAGTGGAATATTTCTCCAAATTCTGCGACAGCGTATCAACGGACGTCATCGGCAACATCATCGGGACCATTGGCAGAGGCGAGAGATCGATCATGCTTGCTGGCCATTACGATCAAATCGGCTTCATGGTATCGTATATAGACGATGACGGATATGTATGCTTCAAGCAGGTCGGGTCATGGGATCCCAGGGTCATATATGGCACGAGGGTGAGGGTGTGGACGGATTCACAGCCAACCTCCTTCGTGACGGGAACCATAGGAGCTCAGCCTGTACACCTAGTAGAAAGAGAGGAGCGCGAGAAGGTGATCAAGATGGAGGACATGCGCATAGACATCGGCGCGTCCAACAGAGAAGAGGCAAAGAAACTCGGCATCTCACCGGGATGTGTCGCCACTATCGATTCGCCAGTGACGAGGCTGGGAGCCGTAGAAGGCGATCTTGTCGTTGGTGCCGGCTTCGATGATACATGCTCTGTCGCCGCCTTCATTAAGTGCCTGGAGTTTTTAGAAGCCATGCGCCTAGAGAAGGTAAAGGCCTACGTCGTTGCCACAGTTCAGGAGGAGATAGGCCTTAGAGGCGCCCTGGTCTCCGGATTCAACATCGCTCCCTGGTGCGCGATAGCAGTAGACGTTACCCACGCCATCGCCCCTGGGATTAAGGCCACCAAGGTTGGGGAAATCCGACTTGCGGGAGGGCCCGTCATCGGCGTAGGGCCAAACTTCACGAGGGGCCTCTGGACGACCATGATAGATCAGGCGAAAGACAAGAAAATACCCTTTCAGGTAGAGCCCGTGCCGGGAGCGAGCGGAACCGATGCCTGGGCCCTTCAGGTCATCAGAGGGGGCAGGATCAGCGGATTGATCTCCATACCCAACAGGTATATGCATACGGCCAACGAGGTGATCTCGATCAAGGACTTGGACAATACAGGAAAACTCCTGGCCACAACAATCGAGGCATTACAAGAGAGCGACATTCAAGACCTCAAGCAAATCTTCAAGAAGAGCCAATAATCAGATGATCGTAACAAATGCCCTCAGGGGCGAAAGGTAATTAACCTTCATACGCGGCTGTTAATGGGCCAATCCAAAGAGCGCATTGGAGTATATGGACGATATGAGGAAGCATAGTGAGACGCGATGATTTCGGGCGTCTTAGTGAGGGTATGGAGGGTGGCCGGAGATACGATCACGCTGCATCTGTGGGGGATCATCAGAAGGTGGAAATGGATTGCGATAGCGATTTTCATGTCGCCGTTGATGACATACGTCATGTACTGGATGGATGTTGAGGAAACTGTCGCTTTCGGGATTTTGCCAGCTTTCATGTCATATACTACGTTAGCCTTATTTTTCTTCATGATAATCGCAGGGATCCTCTATGAGCTGAAGGCCATGTTCAAAATATTCTACCTTTGCCAAAACTGTTATCAGAACTTCGTAATAGATGGCCACATGCATTCTGATGTCAGATGCCCATACTGTTCTTCCAAAAATCTCAGCGTTATCACGACCGTAGCGAACATCAAGGAACATCCGAGGGGATTGGTGTGGAATCCGAAAGAGGAGGATGGTATGAGTCCACCATCAGCAGACAAGGAGCGACAAAGGCGTACTAAAGCGTGTAGTAGGTGTGGATCCCAAGAGGATTATGCGAATACCGTCTGTTCAAAGTGTTCCCATCCATTCGAGAAGAGCAACTATATGTAAGGCGCCGCCACTGCCAATGACTAATGTCTCCTGCCGTCCTGCCTTGCTTATATAGTTCACACATTTCTGTCAATGAATAATAAAGCAATTACTTCTATTGAGAACTTATATAATAGTAATAGTCCTACCGAGGCACCGAGGGAAAAGGGAATGAGTTCTAACTTTGGTGTAAAAGCGATAGCTCTTGTTCTAGTAGGCATACTGATCGGTGCTGGCGGAGTGTATGCATGGTCTTCTATGGAGATCAATAGGCTGAGCGCTGAGACAGGTCAGGTAAGTTCCGATCTCGCTACGACACAGGCGGAACTAGCTGCCGCCCAAGCGAAAATAGCGAATTTAACGAAGCCGAAGAAAGTCGGCCTAATACTGGCGACAGGAGGCTTGGGTGACAAGTCCTATAACGACCTCTCCTATGCTGGCGTGATGAAGGCTCATGAAGAGCTGGGGATGGAATTCGATTACGTCGAGCCACATGCGATAGCCGAGTACGAGGGCTTCCAGAGGGACTTCGCGATGACCGGCGATTACTTCCTAATCATCTGTATCGGTTTCGATCAGGCAGACGCCCTTACTGTAGTTGCAGGTGAATACCCTGACCAGATGTTCGCCGTCGTCGACATGGTCGTAGACAGGCCAAACGTTGCGAGCCTCCTCTTCAAAGCCAATGAGGGCTCTTTCTTGGTCGGCGTGGTAGCAGGCATGATGACCACTACTGGTAAAGTTGGCTTTGTCGGTGGAATGGACATACCCCTGATCAACGACTTCTATGTAGGATATAAGGCAGGCGTCGAATGGGCAAATGAAAGTGCAACGGTAATCGACCCCGTCTACGTAGGTGGATGGGCCGACCCAACAAGGGCGAAGGAGTTAGCAATAGGACTCGCTGAAACTGGAGTCGATGCGATATTCGCTGCGGCAGGCAAGAGTGGATTGGGCAGTTTAGAGGCAATACACGAAAAGGGAATCATAGGGCTCGGAGTCGATGCGTGCCAGTGCTATCTATATCCTGAAATCAAGGCGAGTATGACAAAGCGTGTAGACGTCGCCCTCTACGATTTAATATTGGAGGCATTGTTGGGCACGTTCACGGGCGGGATCCACATTGGCGGTCTGAAGGAGGGATGGACGGGGTGCTGCAGACTGCCAGAAGAAGCGAGCTTTTGGGAATCGACATTCAACTTCCAACACGGTTCGTTGCCAACTGATGTGATCGATAAAATCGATGAAGCAAGGAACTCGATCGAAAACGGTGAGATCGTAGTACCCAGTGCCTCATAGTAATAGACAGGTGAATCAACCCCCTCCCCCATTTTTTTACGGCCATGAACATAATCCAAATGGAAGGCATAACCAAAACCTTTCCCGGTGTAATAGCTAATGATGACATAGACTTTGCCGTTGAAGAAGCAGAAATCCATGGTTTACTTGGCGAGAATGGGGCGGGGAAGACCGTGCTGATGAGCATTCTATATGGTCTCCTCCATCCAGATGCGGGAAAAATTTTCATTAAGGGAAAGGAAGTTGATAATAATAATCCAGCCAAAGCAATAAAACTCGGTTTGGGAATGGTACATCAGAGTTTCATGCTGATTCCAAGTTTAACCGTAGCAGAGAATATTATATTGGGAATAGAGCCAACGAAGAGAAAATTCCTATTGGACACTCATAAGATGGTGGGAGATGTCAAGGAAATGAGCGTTCGATATAAGCTGAACGTGGACCCGGAAGTCCGAGTGGATACCCTCCCCGTCGGTGTCCAGCAGAGGGTTGAAATACTAAAGGCGCTATATAAGGGGGCTGATATCCTAATCCTAGACGAGCCGACATCAGTACTAATACCGAGTGAGGTTGAGGAACTATTCAAAGCACTTCTTACTTTAAAATCACAAGGGAAGACTGTCATCTTCATCTCTCACAAACTTAAGGAAGTCCTTTCGATTTGCGACAGAGTCACGGTTCTAAAGCGGGGGAGTGTGGTGGGAACGGTCAGAGCACATGATACGGACATGGAGAAGTTAGCCATGATGATGGTTGGCAGAAAGGTCGTCTTGACGATTGAAAAGAAAGGAATAGAGTCAGGTAAATGTGTACTTAAGATCCAAAATTTAAGGGCATTAAATGATCGGGGGGTGCCTGCGTTAAGGGGGATCGACCTCGAGATTCGCGGATCTGAAATTCTAGGCTTAGCCGGAGTCGAAGGAAATGGGCAAACTGAGCTGATCGAAGTCCTCATGGGGTTAAGGAAGGCCGAAGGGAAGGTATTCTTGGATGATGATGACATAAGTGATTTTTCGACTGAAAAACGGATAAAAATGGGAATTGCCCATGTACCAGAGGATAGGCAAAAAAGGGGTTTAATAGGGAACTTTTCGGTATCGGAAAATTTAATCCTTGGAAGCCAAAGTACGCCCCCATTTATTAGATGGTTACGAACCATACTCGATGTTAAACAAATCACAACGTTCGCGCGCGATGCCATAAAGGACTTCTCGATAAAAACACCGAGCGAAGACACACCTGTGCAGAACCTCTCGGGGGGAACTCAGCAAAGGGTGATCTTAGCAAGAGAGTTCCGTAGAAAGCCAAAATTGATCATAGCCTCTCAACCCACCCGGGGGTTGGACGTTGGTGCAACGGAATACGTCCGCAAGGGACTTGTGGAGATGCGTGATAGAGGATGCGCGATTCTACTCATCTCAGCAGATCTAGATGAAATATTAATGCTGAGCGACAAAATCGCGGTGATATACGAAGGTAGGATTGTAGCGATAAAACCCGTGGGAGAAACAAACGAGCAGGAGCTTGGGCTCTTGATGGGCGGTGGTAAACTCGACTAAACATATAGAAGTACAAAAGGTAGAGCAGTTACTAGGGAGGCTCGTCTTCGAGCTACAAAGGATATTACCTCAAATAATAGCGATCCTCACGGCATTTTTAGCTGGAGCAGTAGTTCTACTTGCAACAGGCTATTCGCCGTTGAATGCATATAGTGCAATGATTAAGGGTGCATTCGGCGATGTGTTCGGAATCGGGCAAACACTAACACAAGCATCGCCTATACTTTTCACAGCACTTGCATTCCTCTTAGCTTTCAAGTGTGGGCTTTTCAACATAGGAACGGAAGGCCAACTATTGATCGGGGCTTTTGCTACAGCCCTTGTCGGGATCTCCTTTCATGAACTTCCAGCCTTTATCCATGTACCTATGGCTCTGCTTGCAGGGGCTTCAGCTGGTGGGCTGTGGAGTTTCATACCCGCGGTATTAAAAACGAGATTTGGGGCACATGAAGTCATCACGACAATGATGCTGAACTATGTCGCACTGTACCTCACCGGATACATGGTGAACTATCCGTATAAGGCACCGGGATGGGTGTCGCAAACCGTCCCAATAGGGAAATCTGCTGAACTACCTCGTATCCTTCAACCTACGCAACTCTCTGCCTCGATAGTGATAGCGGTATTGCTGGCTGGGATCCTGCAGTACGTTCTCCGGAGGACCACATTGGGTTATAACGTGAGAGCTGTGGGATCAAATCTCTCCGTAGCGGAAAGCGGCGGCATTAACACGAAGAGGATAATGATTATATCGCTTGTTCTCAGCGGGGCCATTGCAGGGCTTGGTGGATCCGGAGAGATCATGGGAGTTCACAGGCGTTTCATAGAGGGATTTTCTCCTGGGTACGGATGGGATGGGTTGGCAGTGGCATTGGTGGGCGGATTGCATCCCATTGGCGCATTGCTTGCGGCAGTGCTGTTTGGGGCCATAAGGAGCGGAGGCATGGTGATGACTAGGATTACCGGTGTACCTCTTGACCTCATAAACGTCCTTCAATCGTTGGTCATCTTTTTCGTCGCAGTGCCTATGCTTGCTAGGTTATTGAAGAGGAGGGGGTTCAAATGGCGACTCTCCTAGATGTCATGAACGTTGGGCTGTTCGCGGCAACGCTGAGGATGGCTACGCCAATAACATTCTCCTCACTTGGCGGGATTTTCTCAGAGAGGGCGGGCATAATCAATGTCGGGTTGGAGGGGATGATGCTGACCAGCGCCTTCGTTGGGGTAGTGGGGTCTTATTACACCTGTAATCCTTGGCTGGGTGTATTGGCATCGGTGCTCGCAGGTGGATTGTTGGGCCTCTTACATGCGCTTTTAACCGTTAAATTCAGGGGAGATCAAATCGTTAGTGGGACGGGCATTAACATATTTGCAATGGGTTTCACGGCATACATGTGCCAGATAATATATGGATCGAGGGGAGCCAGCGCAACGGTGACAGGGCTCGAAGAAATACCGATTCCGATCCCAATAATTGGAAACCACACACCTCTCGTATATTTCATGTTTGCAATAGCTGTCCTTTCACATATAGTGCTCTTCAAGACGCCAATCGGATTGAGGATAAGGGCTGTAGGCGAGCGTCCTGCTGCAGCCGACACAGCTGGAATCGATGTTTACAGGATAAAATACATATGCGTCACGGTGAGTGGAATGTTGGCCGGACTAGGCGGAGCATTTCTATCTCTAGGTCATCTGAACCTCTTCGCTTGGGGCATGACTGGAGGACGTGGCTTCATAGCCCTAGCGGCAATGATCTTTGGAAGCTGGATGCCCCTCGGCGCATTCGGGGCCAGTCTTTTATTCGGATTCGCGGATGCTCTTCAGATGAGGCTTCAAGCTCTGGGACTGCTTCCGCCACAATTCATATTGGCCATCCCCTACATCCTGACAATAGCCTTCCTAATCGGCTTTGCCAGAAAGGTCACGCCTCCGAGTGATTACAAGCCATATCTCAAGGAATAAACACTGTGCGCAGTGGGTCGACCCCCTTAACCTTATGTTGATAACATCCAACATCGGAAGCCCAATGTTAACAAGGGAGATAGTGTAAAGATCACATTCATTTCCGATGAAATTTCGCATGACCTCGTAATCGACGGCTACAACGTTGGAACCGACGCCGTTTTAAGTGGAAACAGCTATTCCATGCAGTTCATTGCCGATAGAACCGGTACCTTCACCTTCTATTGTTCAATTGACGGCCGTAGGGACGCGGCAATGGTTGGCAAGCTAATAGTAGTCGGTTAAAGGCCAATTCATACCTATGTGGCAGTTCCCTCATCAGAGTAAACGCATGATAGTTAGTAGCGCCAATTGAAATCGGCAATTTACCCTTGTCCAGAATATCAAATGAGTCTATTGTGAATAAATTTAATAGGCCATTCAAATAACTTACGTACATGGTTGCGGGGATCCCTCAAATAATATCTATTGTTCCGATCTCACCTAATGGGGAGATGAACTTAAGCGAGAGCGTCAAGCAATACCTTGGGATGAAAGGAGCTCTCTTTCTGCATGTCCCTGATGAGGTGCTTCTCTCAGTTGAGAGTATAAAGGGTGAGAGGATGGATGTTAGGAATGGGGGCATCATTTTACTGGGAAAGGCACTTAGGAAGCTGAACATCAGCACTAGGTCACTTGTCGGACTTGTGCAAAGAGATGATGCGTTGGCCATCAAGAGGTTCGAAGTCTCGGAGAGAGAAGGGGAGAGGGCTAAGATAGTCGATATTGAAACGAAGTATAAGATAATGAGGATGATCGAAGTTAATCCAATGCCAGAGAAAGCTCTGCGGAAACTGAAACGCAAGTACAAAAGGTTCAAGTTGAGATATGATGTGATGAGGTTCCTACAGGGCAGGCGAACGTTTGAGGCTTGGAAGGCGCGTAGGATACTAGGTAAAATCGAGCGGTCCGATGAGGATCTACGCAAGGAGCTGGTCAGGGAGAGGTTAGAGAGCCAGAGCGAAGACGGTTCTTGGGAAGGCGCGTCAACCATAACCGCCCGGAATCTGAGGGAACTAGCTGACTTGGGATTGCGGAGGGATTCCAAAGAGATCAGACGAGCAGTGAGCTGGTTGATGAAGAGACCCGAGTCGCCATATAATCCCGGCATGTTCTTTGTATCAGATGAGCTCGTTAAGGAACAGGAGGAGGTGATAAAGGGGAGAAGGAAGCAAGCTAAAGGGCCGAGGGATAGGTTTAGGCAGAAACGAGGCCCCGAGATCAGATTAGTAAAGGCAGGTGACGCCCTGATAGGCAAACCATGTGGCCCGAGGATCATGTGGCCGAACGCCTTAGTTCTTGAAGCTCTCCTGAAGCTGGGTTATGAGGGGAACGAAAGGGTACGGAGGGCACTATGGTCCCTGCTACTCCACGACTGGTGCGAGTGCGCATATCAACACGGGCTGAGCAGATTCAGTAGAAAAGTGCCCTATTCAAGGGAAGAGATAGCGAGGATCGAGGAGGAGTGCATGCAACAATACAGATACGGCGGCATGAACAACACGAAGGAAGAAGTGTATAAAGCAAATGCGATTCCCAGAATAGGTCGCAACATCAAAGCAGGAGCAGAGGAATACACCTTAAGGATGCCCGAACACCTCCAAGGCTGCGAACTGATAACTACAAGGGCCATGAGCCATGTAAGAGACGAAAGTATCAAGAGGTATGCTGAAGCCCATCTGTGGAGGTTTGCGGGAAGGCAGCATTCAGCAGATGGGAGATACATTGGGAAATACCCAGAAGGATATTTCAGTAATTCACAGGCGGGTTACCTTGGTCTCTTCGCGAGCTACGATCATCCGGTTTCAAAGGTGGCGATAATGCGATCTATTCCATGGATGGTCGATAACCAGAATCGAGACGGCTCTTGGGGGGATGAGCCAAGTAAGGACAGTTCAACGCTAGCCGTGATATCTGCTCTACAAACCGTTGGACTCATCTAGTTGCCCAGCCATAAGGTCTTATGTACATACGACCCTCATCCCAGCAATCACATCTTCTTCTACATCTCTGAGCAAAGAGCCATGGTCGTCTCTCCTTGTTGTTAGAACATACTAGATGAATGAGATTAATGCAAATCCCAACATCGCGAGTACGAATGCAATTACGACAAAGATTATCACTGCCAGAATTGAAATTGCTAGGGCCTTCAGCCACCCGCAATCAAAGAAACGTTTGACAAGTGCAAGCCAGATTATTAACTGGATTATGGAAGCAATGAAGCCGCTGAAGAGTGACCCTAAAAACGCGCCAATGACAGTTCCCAGGATAACTATCCATATGGCATCGGTGAACTTCGCCTTATCCTTTCCGGAAAGTGCTCTTCCTGAAAGCCATAATACCGGAGACAGTATAATGACATTGATAATCACATGGATGACCAATAAATCTAAGTTTAGGGCCAACCCATTCGCCAATTCCCAAGTCGCTGCCTGCTGGCAATATAAGAGTATTCTATGCCAGATTACGCCTAATGATGAGTTAAAGGGAAAGGCTCTCAGCAACATTTATAGGACAGGAAGGGGCTTCTACAAATACGGGGAGGAAACCTTGAAAAGAGGTTTATTTCGGAAGAAGTTAAGGCAGTTTTATCTGAGATCGGAAAAGAAGAGGAAGCGCGTGAGGGAAAGGGGCATGATGAGCGGTCCCTTAATCGCGGGCCGTTAGAAATATCTTACAACCACGCCCTCTTAATATCCGCAGGTATACACCCTCTGGCCTCAATGGCAATGGTTTAAGAGATTCCCTTTTAACTCCCGTTAATCGGGCAATTGTCCGTGAAGATTCTAGTCAGTGGCGCGAATGGCTTCATCGGCACGAATCTGGCCTCTTATCTTGAGGGCAGGGGTCACGCCATCACGAGAGTTGACCTGAAGGTTGGCGATTGTGTTGGGGACATCGCCGATGCGAACTTCGTCTTGAAAACTTTGACAAGGAAGGAATTCGATTCGGTGGTCCACTTGGCGGCAATGGCCGACGTCAGAGCCTGCATTGACGACCCATACTCCTGTTACAGGATCAACACGTTCGGCACCCTGAATATGCTCGAACTAGCCATCAGGAAGCAGGTACGGCGGTTCATCTACAGCTCGAGTGCCAATGTCTATGGCGTTCCAGCGAAGGTTCCAGTGGAGGAGACCGCGCAGTTCAATCCAAGAACGCCATACGATCATTCGAAGGTATTAAGCGAGATCATGATCCAAAGTTATGGTAGGCACAAGGCATTGCCGTTTGTGATCCTGAGGTCCTGGAAGCTTTTTGGTGAGCATGATGTCCCAACGACCGCAGTTAGCAGATTCGTTAGTGCATGCCTTAAAGGGGAACCGATGAAGCTGTACAATGCCGGTAAGGATACGACAGATCCATACCACGTCGAGAATTACTGTCACGCCGTTGAACTATGCCTGGAAAAGGAGAAGGCGGTGGGAGAGGTCTTCAATGTGGGGACAGGAAATGAGGTCTCCGTAAGGCAACTTGCGGAGTTGGTAAGGAGACTTGCGAACTCCAATTGTGAGTTGATGGACATGCCTCCGAGGACACCAGAGGAAGCCCAGACGATGAGGAGCTATCCTTCAATAGAAAAGATCAGACGCATTCTTGGCTATGAACCGATCGTTCCTTTAGAGGAAGGCCTCAGGAGAGTCGTTAAATATCATGTGCCCGCAGGTTGCGGCTCCCACCGAGAAGGCAAAGCGAGGGATTAGGATGGAACAACAAGTCGACAGTTCGGTCTGACATCTCAACAAGCTTCGATTACTATATCGATATCGAAGGTAATAAGCGCATCCATCAGGGCATGTTTATTACCACCACTGACGTGCATCACGGTCATGCCAGAACTACCTGAGATAACCGTAATCTCAAGACAGATGAACGATGAGATATCAGGAAAACGCATCGCAGAAGTTGAAGTCAGGCAACCCAAGAACCTCAATCTTCCGGTTTCAAAATTCGTGAAGGCAGTAAAGGGGAAAACAATCGAATATGCCTCGAGCAAGGGCAAATGGATATTCCTCAAACTAAGGCCTGACTACTTCTTATTGATAAATTTGGGGATGGGGGCAGAGCTGCTCTATTTCACCCAGAGACAAGAGCTCCCAAAGAGGTACAACTTCAGGATCGGCTTCAGCGATGGCACCGGATTCACAGCACGCTTCTGGTGGTTCGGCTACATCCACCTCGCTAAGGAAGGCGCCCTAAGCAAGCACAAGATGACATCTAGGCTCGGCATATCGCCAACGGATGAGGGATTCACCGAAGGATCACTCAGAAGCCTATTGGCTGGAAGGAAGACGGGAATTAAAAACTTCCTGATAGACCAGAAGAGCATAGCGGGCATAGGCAACGTCTACATCCAGGACATCCTCTTTCGAGCCAAATTGCATCCCAGTCGAAATACCTCAACGCTGTCAGGAAAGGAGGTCAGTGGATTATACCGGGCAATCCTCAAGACCCTGAACAGGAGCATCGAGCTAGGGGGATTGGCTTATGAAAGGGATTTCTATGGTCAGAACGGTAAATTCAGCTCAAAGGAATTTCTCGTAGGGTACAAGGGAGGAAAACCATGCCCAAAATGCCAAACGACCATACGAAAAATTAGAACTGGAAACGCATCAACATACATCTGCCCTAAGTGCCAGACGAAACCGAGTCGACGTTGAGTTATCGCTCGAATAATTTAATAGAGCACGATATCGCATGCAAAGTGGCTAGCTGGAAGCCAGTTCTCAGCTCCTGTCACTCGTGATATTGATGACCCCACTCTTGGAAACCTTGCAAACCAATATATCCCAAAGACTATGCCTTACGATGAATCCCCTTTGCTAAACACATTTGGTGTCTTAACCATTCTCTCTTTGGCAGTTTTAACAACATTGTGTGTTATTGCTTTTTACGCCCTATTCCCATCCTATTAGCTTGAGGAGGGCATAACGATAATCTAATAATGTTAGTATCAATTTGTACATACAACATACTATATGATTTACCTTTTTTATATATATCCTGCACATCTGAATTGTCCAAAATATAACATACACTGCCTTATTAGAAGTGTAATCCAACGTGCACAACTAAATGTAATAAGGTAGCAAATATGAAATATAAGATAGAGAAATTAATTATCTTTTATCTTTCAATTACTGCCTCTATAATCTTGGCTTTCTCGTTTGGTTATTGGAATCCAGACATTTTAGCTTTCTTCTCAAATGGGGCCTTCATTGTGATCTCTGGCTTAGCCTCAATAACAGCTGGCATTGGCCTGAAGAAATCGGGGAATGTATGGAGAACCATGTACTCCAGGATCTGGCTCTATTACAGCATAGGTACCTTATTGTGGTTCATTGAAGAGACAGGTCTAATTGTTATTGGATTACTTAAAATTAACATTACATTTCCATCCATTCTACATATAATTTATCTGATTGGCGACATTCTATTCGTAGTAGGTTTGGGGGGTTACTTCTTCTCCTTTGGAAACCCCTTCCTTCGGATAAACTTTAAGACGGTAGCTGTACCCTTATCAGCCGTTTCAATACTTTCCTCCTATCTCTTCTCTAACATATATTATTTAATACTCGCAGGAGATGCACTCGATTATATCTTATTTTTCATCTACCTTTTCATCGAGTCAGCATTAGTGGTCTTTGCCATCTTGAGCGTGATCGTCTTCATAAGGCAAAAAAGAGTTGGATTCGTTTACTTGGTTCTAGGCCCCGGGGTAATTATTAGGACTATTGGAGGCCTTCTATATATCCATAACCTACTACTGGGAACATATTACGTTGGATCTATAATAGATATTTTCTCTCTGTTTGGTTACCTTATGATCTCAGCGTCATTTCTCATCCATGAGAGAAGATTTGAAATAAGACAGCAAGTGTAGGGTTTCGGGGGCATGGCCAATGACAGAGATGTCAGAAATTGGCGAAAAATATGCCTATCCCTTTACTCTGCGTAGGTTCGGTTTTGAACGATTTCCAAAAGGATGCGTATTTCTCTTTCAAGGCCCGAGTGGTTCAGGTAAGACCGTTATGGCTGATAACCTAATTGCAGAGCAGCTAGCAAATGGTCTGAATGCTTGTATACTGACTCTCAGCAGGTCACCAGAAAATGTTAGGGAGAGTATAAGGCAACTGGGCTTTGCTGTCAACCAACGTCTGATCATAGTTGATGGCTACAGCTGGCTCGTTGGTGACGATATTTCTAAGGATAGATATACTTTATCGAGCCTCTCAAGTTTAAGCGACATAAGCATAATGATAACCATGATAATGAACTTTATCGGTAAGAACTCTCTGTTTGTTTTCGATCATGTGTCCACAATTCTAAGCTTCAACGAAGAGAATCAGGTCGTGAGACTTATTCAGACTTTAGCTGCTCGTATTCGAGAAGCACATGACTGGGCGATATTCATCTTTGAAAGCGATATTCACAATCAGTCCTTCTATAATACAGTTAGATTCTTGGTTGACTGCGTCATCGATTTTAAAATCGAAGAGATTTGTGGAAATCTCTACAGAGCCATCAGGGTACATCAGGCACGCTTCCAACACTCTGACACTCAGTGGCACCCAATCGAGATAATGGAAAATGGCAAGCTCAATTTTCAGCCTTCAATAGTAGCCATGAGTAAGGGGATTGATACATGTGATAATGGGATTAGAAGAAAGTGATCATGAGAATGAAATATACGTTTCTTCCCTTATCTTTATCCCAAGTGCCTTATATTATTATATGTTACACAGCCTATTAAGGTACTTAAGGGTCTGGCTAAAAGCGTCCTTATCATTATATCGTTATGTCATTTCCCATGATAGTGACGACAATCATCCCTATCAAAAATCTGTGTTTTTGTATCCTTTTGCCTTGGGCGAATATAAACCTTTTTCCATCTAGATGGGCTCACAGTATTACATACCTTTGGGAAATAGAGTTCTATTTCCTAATCCTCGTTTTCTTTTTCTGAATTCCTTTTCGTTCATGTTTTCCGGTCTCTAACAAGTATCCCAGGTAATCCTTGTAAGGTGGCTCGGCATCTATCTGCCACATCAAGCTCATTATTTCACCATTGTGGTATATGCACTCCCCCACGACACCCATTAAAACGTCCTCGACTCGAAAGCTCTCTTTGAACCATGAGACTGGGAAGAGCTTGTCCAGGCCCTTGGTCCCGACCTTTTTAAGGTAGGCCCGACCTTTATCCTCCACATCCTCCATATACCTCCTCATGGCATCGATATCCCGAAACTCTCTGTCGTAATCGTGGCTCGGCCACTCGCCTATTTTGCCGCTAGCCAGGTGCCTGAAAAACCCCTCCTCCGCCTCCAAGCCGTGAAGGAAGATGTTCCGGATGGAGCCGAAACTTGCACCCCTGTCCTCGACGACAGCCTCCCATGGAAGCTTCTGAAAGCTATCTAGGAACATGCGCCTACAATACCAGTTATATTCAATGAGATCCTTTACGTCCATTGCCGCTCACCCACACACTCAGTGGTTTGATATATGAAACTAATTATAGAAGGCGAATGGGCAAAGTAATTGGATCTGCCCACTTTCGGGTGCTTTTACACCCTTAACCCCTTTGGTAATATATATCGACCATACCCCTTGTCTGCTCGTTCACCTCCGGAATCCGCTCTTTTCCATCCCCGGGATAAGCAACTCCGAGATTGGGCAGATATGGGATGGAAGATTTATACCTGGATCATCACGATTACGCCTAATCAGTGAAAATGTGTATATGGTTTCAGATGCGCCGCTCGTCTTTAAAAACAGGCATGAATGGCGTACGTGGTTGGAGGATAATCACGATAAAGAGGATGAAGCATGGCTAGTTATCAATAAGAAGCGTGCGAGAAAGCTAAGCATTGCATATGAGGACGCGGTTGAAGAGTCCATATGCTTTGGTTGGATAGACACGACGATTAGGAAAATCGATGAAGAGAGGTTCATGCAAAGATATGTACCGCGTAAACCAAACAGCATATGGTCACTGCTTAATAGGAAAAGGGCTTTGAAAATGATAAGACGGGGGAGGATGACCAAGGCCGGCCTAGATAGGATTAACGACGCAAAGAAAAGTGGGTTGTGGGATTCTGCGTACACCCCGAAGAAGGCAGTTAATTTGCCCGATGACCTTGAACGGGCGCTTATAAAGGATAAAAGGGCATGGGCAAATTTCAGCAAACTTGCGGATGGTTATAAGAATTGGTACATTTTTTGGATAAATGATGCTAAGCTCAAAGGGACACGGGAGAGGAGAATCGAAAAAGTGGTAAATCGCATAACGAAGAACATAAAGCCTGGTATGCCATAGTCACTTAAGTTGACTGAGGTGTTAAAGCCGATACTCGTGCTTGACGTCACCGACTTCGGATATCACCTCATGGAGCCACTTCGTCGCCTCATCATATTTCCCCTGTAAATCTCCCAGATCCTTAACGGAATAGAGGGTTTCAAGCCTACTTACTACATCCGCTGGAAGTTCATATCGTATGTAGTGCATCTTGAAGTCATGGTGCAATGGATAATATTTTTGTCTCAAAAGCTCGACGAGTGGACCAAGTATGAGGGCGAAGTAAGCGTCGATGGCTTCTAGGTAATTCCTCCTGTTTATTCCCTTTTGTACGAATTTATTGAACATGGAAGCCCTCCCCTGTAAATTCACACACCTATCGTGAAGCCTCCTAACGAGGGCATCTCTGTCGAATTGGGGGGCCTTGATAATGTCGTTCTTGTTGAAGTAAAAGACTATGTCACCATGTGTCTTTGGTTCGAGGAATTTCCCCTTACTGCTAAAAGTAGCCACAACGAAGTCGATGAGGAGATACTCGGTTGTATCTCGCAGTCTGTAGAAGAACTGATAAAGGCCAGGCCATTGTGGCAGCTTTATCTCGTACTTTTGTTCGATGGGTGAGAGAGATTTGAGAGCGCGTTCCACGGATGCGAAGGCATCGTCGACCTTATCGTCATCGACAACCAGGTAGAGGTCGATATCAGACCAGTCGTCAATTCTACCAAAGGCCGCCGCTCCTCCTTCATACAAGGCGTAGGTGTAGTTAAGCGGTTCCAAAGAATCGGCAAGAGTTTGTATTATCGTTTCACGTCCGAGAGTAAAGTTTCCCATCGATGATGCCCCCTATGAGGGACTAACTTACCTCAGCCCCTCCTTAGGTTAAAGGCAATAAAGCATTCACCTACTCGAGTGTAAAGAGTTGAAATATGGTCCTTATCCACGTGCAATCATGCCCGACTGGGTTTTGTAATACCAATTGGATTGTACTACACGTCTCCCGCTTCCGAACGACGCCCTTTGGATATGAAATATTCTGAAGGATATACGGTTTCATTGAACTTTTTTAAAAACGTTTTCACCTTCCTTTCGTGTCTTTCCCTTCAGAAGGCCTTATTCGGTCACAACGACTCCCCTAAGGCAGAAAAACCATGACAGACACGCGAGATGTGCATGTGGTACAGGAGCCAACCGGACATTTTGTGCTACGTCATAGATGCCATGCAGTCAATCCAGGACATGACAACTTCTGCTTCTCATGTGGGATAGGGTTCAGCCCCCTAGAGGCGTGGTTACGCAACTGCTCGTGACGGTCTCTGGTGCAATGCGTCTGAAACTATCTCCCTAAGCTCTCCTGCTAAGCGAAGATATGCAAGCCCCTTCTACCAATAGCTATGAAGACGCCCAGATCAGCCCGAATTAAGTGGGCTCTGGGGAAGTTCCACGAGGATCCAGGGTGACCAACATCTATAATCCTATTGGAGCGCGCGATAACAAATTTAGTCACTGAGCAGCGATAGCCACATCCTCTCAATGATTCGTTTCATACATGGATTTTCATCGAGTCGTAGGCGAAGTGGATATTGTGTTTTCGATTCTCTTCCTCGATGGCTTTGTAATCGTCGTAACTTCGCCCCCACTCCTCTTCCAAATGGGTGAACACGGTCCTTAACGCCCGCAGGCTTTTAACGAGTTCAATGGCTTCATCCATTGAAAATTGGCCTTCCTTCCTGAGCCTATTGTCCAGAGGAATGGTTATGCCCTCCTTCAGTGGACCACTTGGGTAGACGCTGCCCAGTATCAATAAATCGGGATTTTTCAGCCGAGGATCGGTTGGGAATGGCTTTTCATTGCATGGCCCATAGATCGCCCTCTTACCGGCACTTTCTATGAGGAAGACAGTTGATGCGTAGTTGGGGTGTTCGACCTCGAAGGGCGTTATATTGTAATAACCGATCGGGAATGGCTCGCCGCCCTCAAGCTCTGTCATCTCGATCAGGCCCACTCTCTCATAGTGGTCGAAGAACTTCCCGTATGCGTTCTTCAGATCTCCGAGTACCCTTGACAAGGCACAGATTCGAACCTTCTTCTTGGGCTTATTCCCCCTCACCAACTTGCCCAGCCAAAACATGTTCATCGTTTCGACGACTCTCAAGCCCAAGGTATGGTCGGGATGCCAGTGGGTGTAGAAAATGTAGTCGATGTCGTCGATGCCTTCGCGATTCAATTGCGAGGCGATCTCCTCAGGGGTATCTATCAAGAGATGTATATCGGGGAGGAACATGGAGGAGGATGAACGAGAATAAGGCACTCCCTTGGCCCTCGCCTCTACGCAAATCCTGCACTGACAACCGGGCCTTGGGGTGATCATGCTGCCACCGGACCCGAGAATCAATAGCTCCATTTATCTGGCACCTAGTCCAATCTCTCACTGAGGAACGATACCGCTCCTGTATTGAGATCCGTTCGCATTTAAAACGCTTCTCGTACTCTTCCCTCAGGCTATAGCGTTTATTTGCGTCATCGCCTTTTACGTTCTATACCAAACCGAGAAGGCCAGAAGAGTTGCGCCACAATATTTTCTCCTTTACATCTTCGCTCTCCTTCAGGAATTTTATCTTCAGAAGTGCCGGCGAGATGTATTTTAACGGCATTCCCGATCCGAACACTAGCCTCGATTCCCCAACCGACCGGATCAGGTCCCTTATGCCGCCGCCGATAAAAGAGGTCATCCTCGAGGTCTCAAAGAATATATTCCCGTAGTTAACGAGCGATGTGCTCGCCACATCGCCCGATTCGAGTAGCACCACCTTTAAATTGGGCAGTTTTGCGGCAAGTCGTTCCACTTCGAGAGCCCCCACATCCCTCGCGCTGTCCATCCAGTTCCTCCCCCGTCCATCCCTCAGCCTCACGGTTATGGATACCGGCAGGTTCAGCTCCATCGCCCTCTTAGCCAATTTCGTACAATCATCATCAGAGAGCAGGTAGTTGTGATATTGCGGGTAGAGCCTTATGCCCTTGAAGCCGCTGTCGACGCACTGCTCGAAATCGTCGTCCCATCCCGGATATCTGGGATTAAGGACGGCCATGGGGACCAACCTACCCCCATGCCCCCTCACCTCGTCCAGGAGCTCGAGGTTCCCCTCCTGTGGATCGGCGTAGAGAACGGAATTGAGCGACGAGACGGCTGCCACATCCACCTCAGCCCCATCCATTAGATCGAGGACTTCAGCGGCGCTCCTGGCCGGAAGCCTCCTGAATGGCCACTGCCCAATATAAGCATTGAAGTCTATTATCATCCCTTGCGCGTCCCGAGTATCCTTGACATGTTATCGCCAAATATGAGTCGCTTTTCATCGTTGCCTATCTTCGCGTCGAGTATCTTCCCCACCCCCTCCTCCATGCTGAGATCCGTTGCGAACAGGAGCCGTTCGGCCCCGAGATATCTGACGGCCTTCTCGATCATTCCCATATCGATGACGCTTCCACTCGTGTCGACGTAAACGCTTCGCGCCTTCCTCAAGTTCTTCAATGCCCACTCCCCATGCCC
>Ga0315312_1000205_pt1 | contig 89324 bp, 87 predicted proteins | sample TDP7_MG_FD_203629 | JGI IMG/M metagenome (GOLD analysis project Ga0315312, IMG submission 203629) | Freshwater sediment microbial communities from Lake Towuti, South Sulawesi, Indonesia - TDP7 | ecosystem: Environmental > Aquatic > Freshwater > Lake > Sediment | place: Indonesia: South Sulawesi...
GTTCCTCTTGCCAGAGAAGCAAGAAAACTGGCTTTAGGAAGAACCGTTCCATAGATGCTCATAGTAACACCTATTTTACCACTACTCATTAGCGTTTAGGTGTCACTAATCTGTCTGAACGAGAACATTTTTTTTTTTTATTTTTCAGGGAATAACCATTACTTTGAGACCTTCCCGATTCTCCACCTCCTGGAAAGCTTGATGGATATCTTCCAGTGGGAAACGATGGGTGATTATCTTTTTAACCTCCACTACTCCCCGCTCAATTAATTCCAAAGCCTTTTTATGCTCGGAAGGAACACTTCCGTGAGATCCATGGACAAAACATTCCCGGTAATGAATTAAATTGCTGTCTACACTCAGAGGATGACTTCCTCGGGGCAGGCCACCGAAAAAGTTTACTCTACCTCGATTTCTCACCACCGTTAATGCTTGTTCCTGGGCTTCTACCGAGGCACAGGCAGTCACCACTACATCCACCCCTTGAGCTCCAGTTTCTTCCATAACTCTTTGAGTTAAGTCCTCCTCAGTGGTGGAGATGATAACATCGGCCAGAAATCTTCTGGCCAGCTCTATTCTTTTCTGGGAACGCTGGGCTAACAGGACCTTACCCGCCCCCATCGCTTTGGCCAGATCAGCCATCATTCCTCCCACTGGACCAGCTCCGATGATAAGAATACTCTCCCCTATTTTCAACTGCGAAAGTTCCAGACCATGAATAACGCAGGCTAGAGGCTCGGCCAGGGCCGCTTCTTCGTAACTTAGATTTTTAGGAATTTTATGAACCGGTCCCAATCGAAGAGTGAGAGAATTGAGAAGGATATATTCGGCAAATCCTCCCGGAAATTGGTAACCAATGGCATAATTAATAGGACAATTGTTCCCCTGCCCTGCTCGACAAAATTCACACTCCCCGCAGGGGACATCGGCTCCGATGGCTACCCGATCACCAATGGAAAAGCCGGTTACTCCTTTACCCACCTCCACTACTTCTCCCGCGATTTCATGACCGATAATCTGGGGTGGGTTAACCCGCGGATTACCGAAGTGAAATATGCGAATATCAGAACCGCATACTGCACAGCCCTTAACTTTCACCAACATGGTTTTCTCTTTCACAACGGGAGTATCTACTTCTTTAACCACCATTCTAGCTATATCTTCCAGAACGGCAGCTTTCATTTTTTAGCCTCCTACGGTAAAGAGAATATCACCCGATTATAGGGCTGAGTTTTTTGGACCATCATCCTAAAAGCCTGAGGAGCCTCTTCTAATGAAAAACGATGACTGATGAGGGGTTTTAATTGCAAATTTCCTTGCCCAAGAGATATAACTACTGCCTCCCAATCGTTAAGTGGAGGGGCAGCAAAGTCATAGTTCCAGCACCCAATCAGTGAGAGTTCTCCCCGCAGTATCCCAGAAATTACCTGGGGAGAGAGCACTACCTCTGATTCTACATTACCCAGAAAAACTACCCTTCCTAGTTTACGAACGGTGCGCAAACATTGTTCAAAAGTCACTGGAGACCCGGCACTCTCAAATGCCAAATCCACTCCCTGGTTACCGCTAAGTTTCCGAATTTTAGCTACCGGATCTTGTTCCCAGGAATTGATTAATTCACTAAAACCCAATTCCTTAGCTAGCTGTAACTTATGAGGCTGAATATCCACCAGAAAAATTTTGTTCACTCCTACCATTCTTAACCACTGAGCAACCATTAGCCCGATTGGACCGACACCGTAAATCGCCACCTTCTCCCCGGAAACCGGATTTCCCAGGCGAACGGCATGCCGAGCTACTGCCGCTGGTTCCATCAAAGCTCCCGATTCAAAATCCACTCCCTCCGGAAGAGATACCAAATTGCTAGCTGGTGCCCGAACATATTGCGCAAAACCTCCAGGAGAACGAGAACCCAGATAATCATAATTATCGCACTGAGGATATTTACCCCGGTCACAGTATGAACAGTGGTGACAGGGAATAAGAGGAATCACGGCCACTTTCTGACCTTCAACCCACTTTTTCACTCCGCTCCCCAAGAAAATAATTTCTCCCGCAATTTCGTGACCGGGGATCAAGGGATAGCGGTAAACACTTTTACCAATAAAACGGGAAAGATCTGAACTGCAGATTCCTGCTGCCACTACCCTGACCAGCACATCATTTTCGGATATAGCGGGAAGGGAAATTTCTTCTATTCGCATATCCCCGGGACCGTAAAGGACTACCGCTTTCATTTTCTCGGGAATCATCATTTCTCCACCTCGGTGGAGGCTTGTGCACAATTTTTTAAATCCTCAACCGCTTGGCGAAAACTTTTATCTCTGGTAAACAATCCCGAGGAACCACCAACGAAAATGTTAGCTCCCGCCCGGGAAAGAAGAGGTACCGTCTGCAAATTAATATTACCATCTACCTCGATATCCAAATTAAGATGCCTTCGCTCGATCTCCTGCCTTAAGCGACGCACTTTCTCAACTACTGAGGGGACAAATTTACTACCGGCAAATCCTGGATCCACACACATAACTAAAACCAAGTCCAGTTCTGGAAAAAGATAATCCAGAACACTCACCGGAGTAGCCGGATTCAATGCCACTCCCACCCTAACACCGGATTCTTTAATAGTGTATATTGCCCGGTGAAGATTTGGTGTAGATTCCACATGCACGGTCAGAATCTGGCTTCCACAGTGGAGAAAATTATCTAGATATCGTTCAGGATTCATAACCATTAAATGAACATCAAAGGGTAAGGAGGTCTTGTTTCGCAGAGATTCCAGAGCAGGAAATCCCAGGATGATATTAGGCACAAAAATTCCATCGCCAATATCAAAATGAAGCATATCCACTCCCGCCTCTTCTAATTCGCGAATCTGCTTTCCACAATTCCACCAGTCAGCACACATTAAAGAAGCAGAAATTTTTATTTCTCCCGCCATAAAATGATTCTCCTTATATTTAGAAAATTTAACACTTCTGAGAAGTATATCCTACCCTTCTTCTCCGGTCAAATAAAATTAAAAGCCGGGAATCAATCCCGGCTGTAAAACTTTTAGCACCTCCATGGCTGGGGCGGCAGGATTCGAACCTACGCATCACGGGTTCAAAGCCCGTTGCCTTACCGCTTGGCGACGCCCCAAACCTTTCATTCTTGCGGAGGAGGTTCGGTAGTTTCCTGTTGCCCTTTAGTTAGTTCTTTCTGATACTCTTCTAACACTCTTTTTTCAATTTTCTTTCGTGTTTCATTATTCAGGGGATGGGCAATATCCTTAAAGGTTCCATCCCTGCGTTTCCGACTGGGCATAGCAATAAACAAACCATTGTTGCCATTAATCACCTTGAGATCCCGTACGATAAAACAATTATCAAAGGTGACAGTAGCGAATGCTTTTAATTTCTCATCGTTTCGCAGAGAAATTCTTACTTCGGTAATTTCCATTGTCTCCACCTCTCTTTTTCATAAACCGGGACCAAACTCTATACTTACTCCCTTCCCCCTAAGATTAAAAAATTGTCTTTACTATCCAGATGCCTTCTTTACCTCCTTCCCGTAATTGATTTTTGATTTCCCATGCTACCTCTTCTTCTGCAACCATGCCAAAAATAGAAGAACCACTCCCCGCCATCAGAGCCCCCAAGGCTCCTAACTGGATCAATTTCTCTTTCAACTGTCTGAGGATGGGAAATTGGGGAAACACTACCGCTTCTAAATCATTGCGTAAATACCGACTTAGAAGTTTAATGTTTCCCGACTCAATAGCATTTAACATTATTTTAATATCGTTACTAGAATTTGTCAATCCAACTCCCACTTGCTGGTAAATTTGGGCGGTGGAGGTGGGAAATCCGGGGTTAATTATTACCAACCAAACTGGTGGTAAATCAGGCAAAACTTTCAATTCATCCCCTCGCCCCTCTCCTAGAACCGTCCCTCTTAACAGGAAAAATGGAACATCCGCCCCCATTTTCCGGGCTATATGGAAAAGATTTTCTCGAGGTAAATTTAATTGCCATAATTTATTTAGTCCTTCCAGAGTGGCGGCAGCGTCAGTAGCAGCTCCTCCTAAACCTCCCCCTACCGGAATTTTTTTATCCAGGCGAATTTTTATTCCCCGGGATATTCCGGTATATTCCCGCAGGAGAATTACTGCTCGGTAAACGATATTTCCTTCCCCGGGAGGAACTTGAGGATGATTACATTCAATTTTTATTACGGGAGAATTAATTTCTTCCAAATAAAGTTCATCAAAAAGAGATACCGACTGGAAAATGGTTTCTATATTATGATAACCATCAGTTCTTTTACCAATAATTCTTAAATAAAGATTAACTTTGGCAGGAGCTTTAATTTCCAGAAATTTCATTGGTATGAATTAACCACGAAAGTCTAGCATGCGACTAACTGCTTTTAGAGCACGCTGACGAATTTCTTCACTAACTTCTACCCGTGGTTGTAAATCTTGCAAAGCCCAGAGAATTTTTTCCAGATTGATTAATTTCATATTAGGACAAACTGCCTTTCCCGAGGCGGGATAAAAAATTTTGTCGGGATTTTCCTGCGCTAGCCGGTAAAGAATGCCGGTTTCGGTTCCCACAATAATTTCTCGGGCATTCGTTTCCTGGGCGTATCGGCAGATACCAGTAGTACTGCGTACTTCATCTGCCATAGCAATTACATCCGGACGACACTCCGGGTGTACCACTACTTTTGCCTTTGGATGTAAAAACTTCTGGTAAAGAATATCTTCGGGCAGTATCTGAACATGAGTGGGACAATAACCATTCCAGAGAATCAACTTTCGTCCCGTTCGAGACATAACATAGGCTCCTAGATATTTATCAGGGACAAAAAGAATTTCTTCCTCTGGAGGGAGAGAATTTATTACCTCCACCGCATTAGCAGAAGTACAGCAGACATCACTCTCTGCTTTAACCTCGGCAGTGGTGTTGACATAGCATACTACTTTCGCCCCAGGATACAACTTCTTTTTTTCCCGCAGCTGGGGAGCAGTAATCATATCTGCCATCGGGCAGCCAGCATTTTCATCGGGAAGCAACACTATCTTATCGGGATTGAGAATAGCCGCGGTTTCTGCCATAAAATGAACCCCGCAGAAGACAATCACCTCTGCTTTTGTCCGGGCAGCACTCTGACTGAGGCCCAAAGAATCTCCTCGGAAATCAGCAATATCCTGTACCTCTCCCCGCTGATAGTTGTGCACCAGAATGACAGCTTTCCTTTCCTTTTTAAGTTCCTCAATCTGGACAATAAGTTGCCGTTGGGTGTCTATGGTGCTACTTACTGCTCTTTCTCCCATATAGTGCCTCCTCCAATTACTGTTTCTCCCTGGTAGAAAACTACTGCCTGACCTGGAGTAATCGCTCTCTGTGGCCGTCGAAACTCAACCCGTACCCGATTATCCCTTAGAGGTGAAACGATTGCCTCTGCCCGAAGCGAACGATATCTTATCTTTGCTTCTACATTCAAGGGAGTGGTTAAACGCTCAAAAGGGATAAAATTAACTCCGGTAGCGATCAAGCGGTGACCATAAAGTGCCCTGGCTTCCCCCACTATAATAGCGTTCCGCTCCCGATCGATAGAAATTACATAATATGGTTTTCCCCCTCCGATTCCCAATCCTCGCCGCTGGCCAATAGTATAAAATATAATTCCCTGATGCTCTCCCACTACTTCCTCGCGGAGGTTGAGAATGGGTCCTGGTTTGATAATCTCGGGCATATACTGACGAAAAAACTCTCCGTAATGATTGTCAGCAATAAAACAGATTTCTTGACTAGCAGGCTTATCCGCTACCGCTAACTGCCATTCCCGCGCCATTTTTCGCGCTTCTTCTTTAGTGAAAACTCCCAGCGGAAAAATAATCCGGGCTAATTGATACTGGTTCAGCATGTAAAGAAAATAGGATTGATCCTTTTCTTTATCTACTCCTTGCCAAAGAAGATATCTTCCATTATTGGCATCGTATCCCCTTCGGGCATAATGTCCGGTTGCCAGAAAATCTGCTCCCAGCTCTTGGCATTTGTTTAACAGAAGATTAAATTTAATATACCGATTGCACTGAATGCAAGGATTAGGTGTTCGTCCCTGCCGATATTCATTTACAAAATAGTCAATCACTTTTTGGGTAAAAGCTTCTCGGAAATTGAGGACATAATGAACAATGCCCAGTCGGGAAGCTACCCGGCGGGCATCATCAATGGCTACTACCGAACAACAAGTAGGACGAAGATGATTCTCTTCTGAGGAGGAATGAGGCCAAATCTGCATAGTAATTCCAATTACTTCGTAGTTTTCCTTTTGCAAGAGAGCCGCCGCTACTGAGCTATCCACTCCTCCCGACATAGCTACTAATACTCGTTTCATTTCTCCTTAAGTATAATCCATCGGAAAATGGTTGTCAAAAATGAAAAATTATAACTCCTGATAAGTTTTTTGAAGTAAAAGAGCCTCTTTTTCCCCAAAAATTAAACCCTCGAGTCCACAATCATCTCCCTCCATTATCTGGCAGGAAGAAAAGATGAAAGACGCATAAAATAGCCAGTAAAAATGGCGATCCCCACTCCTGCTAGAAAAATACCGCTTACCAAAGAAATTATGGAAAAATATTTTTGCAGCCGATGAAAATATACCAAGAAACGATTAACCAGTAAACCACTAATCAGAAAGGGAATTCCTAACCCGGCAGAGTAGAAAGTTAAGAGAGTCATTCCCCGCAAAACGGTTTTCGAACTTCCGGCGAGAATAAGAATGGAAGAAAGGATAGGTCCCACACAGGGAGTCCAGCCCGTTCCGAAAGCTACCCCCAGTAAAAGAGGAGAAAAATATCCCCCCCAGGAAGGCAGATGAAATCCTTTCGTGTAGTAAAGAAATTTTATTTTAAAAATTCCAGTAAGATGAAGCCCCAAAAGGATAACAATTATTCCCGAAATCCGCTGCAGAATTTCTCGATAATTAAAAAGAAAATTTCCTACTGAAGTTACGGTAGCACCCATGGTTACGAAAATAGCGGAAAAACCAGCGACAAACAGTAAATTGCCAACCAATATTCGAATCCGGGAAAAGCATTGGTAGTCCTTTACCGTAACTCCGCTGATGTAAGAGAAATAGGCGGGAACCAGCGGGAAAACGCAGGGAGAAAGGAAAGAAAAGACTCCCCCCGTAAAAGCAATTAGCCAGCTAACTTCATTATAAAATCGCACTTACTTAATTTTCCTTTTAATTCTTTTCCACTTTTCCCATCCTATACATTTTTAGGCCGCCGAACACCAGTCAATACAGGTGGGAATACCTAATATATTCTAGCACCATAATGAAATCCTCCGCCGGCAAATAACCGGGAAGAGAATCAATAGGAGTTCCGTCTGGTTCCAGAAACCAGATATAAGGATAAGGTCTTGCCCGGTATCTGCGAGCTACCTCGGCTTCGCGGACCGATTTCCCTTCCATCATTACCTTCGTCTTCCCTTCCGCATTCACCCGGATGGTAACGAATGATTCTTTCAATATTTTTTTAACTACCGGATTCTGGAAGGTAGTTTCCTCCATCAATCGGCAGTAGTCACACCAGTCGGTATAAAAATAAATGAGTATCATCCGTTGCAAATTCTGAGCCTCTTCTAAACCACGATCGTATTTCCACCAGACCAGTTCTTCCTCGCCACTCTGCTTTTCCCCGGAAGCAATTCCAGTAAGAAGAAAAATCATGGCTAGTATTCCTGACAGAATTAAATATTTTATTTTACCTTTCTTGGTCATATATTTTCATTCTACTCCTTACTTTAGTAGCTATCAATTTATCCCGGGGAGAAAGATTACCCCGACTTTTTCAGTAGCCAGATTTACCTCTGGTTTCTCCCCACTTTTTTTATTAATGAGGAATATTTTAATTTTGTTCCTCCTCTTTCCCAAAAATTTTTCCTTGTGTTATGATAAAAATGTTAATGGGTAAGCCTCATCTACTTTTAATAAACCCCTGGATTTATGATTTCGCCGCCTATGATTACTGGGCCAAGCCTTTAGGACTACTTATATGGGCAGCAATCCTGCGGGAAAATGGTTATCGCATCACTTACCTTGACACCTTGGATATTCATCATCCGGGGCTCAAGAATTATCCCCAACTAAAAATTCCGCCCCGAAAAAAATATGGTGACGGCCATTTTGTTAAGCAGGTAGTAACGAAACCTCCCGTCCTTAAAAATATACCACGAAATTATCGCCGCTACGGAATTCCTCCTCTGCTCTTACGTCAGGATCTACTTCACCTGAAACCTCCCGCCGCGGTTCTGGTTACTTCAGGAATGACTTACTGGTATCCTGGCGTCCGGGAGGTAATCCAGATAGTAAAGGAGATATTCCCGGCGGTTCCGGTCATCTTGGGGGGAATTTACGCCTCTTTATGTCCTTCTCATGCCCGAAAATACTCCGGGGCAGATTACCTGATTACTAGCCAGGAGGAAGGCTTAGTCCTGAACCTGCTAAATCAGTTAACCGGAAAAATTTCTAAGGGTTATGGTCCTCAAGAAGACTTGGATTCCTACCCTTATCCTGCCTGGGATCTTCTACGTAGCATTGATTACATTGTCTTATTTACTACCCGAGGATGTCCCTATCATTGCAGCTACTGTGCTTCTCCCCTGCTTAATCCCCGCTTTTGTAAAAGGAACCCCCTAAAGGTAGTGGATGAGATCCAGCACTGGGTTAAGAAATACCAGGTAAAAAATTTTGCTTTTTACGACGATGCTCTCCTCTGGCAGCCGGAAGAGCATCTTATACCCTTACTCCAAGAAATTATTCGTCGAGGGATAAAAGTCAATTTTCACTGTCCTAATGGACTTCATGTTCGCGGAATCACTGCCCAAGTTGCCCGCTTGATGTATCTCAGCCAGTTTCGAACTCTTCGCCTGGGCCTGGAAACCTCTTCCCACCAAAGGCAAAAAGAAACTGGTGGGAAGGTTACCAACGAAGAATTTATCGCGGCAGTGAAATATCTACAGGAAGCAGGCTACCATCCTCCTGAGATTGGGGTCTATTTACTGGCCGGACTACCGGAACAACCTGCAGAAGAAGTGGAAGAAAGCGTCCGTTTTGTTCAAAAGTGCGGAGCACGACCAATTATAACTGAATATTCTCCCCTTCCCGGAACTTCTCTCTGGAAAGAAGCGGTACTCCACTCACCTTTTGATCTGGAAAACGAACCTCTTTTCCACAATAACTCCCTTTTACCCTGCCAATGGGAAAAATTCACCCCTTCCATGCTGGAAAGATTAAAATCACTTTCTCGTCAAACCGACATCGTCTCCCGTATGAGCTGAGAAGCCTGTAAAGGATCCTTACGAACAATAATTTCTTCCAGTTTATTCATCCCTATCCGGGCGAGTATACCCCGGAGAGTTTTCACCCAGGCGATACACTCTTCCACTGCCCGTCGGGCTTCGATTCGGTAAGGAAAGATGTCAAATGAATACCATCCGTCATACCCGGTTTTCTCCAGCCAGAAGAAAAACTCTAAATATTCTAAAGTATGTACCGAACCTAAAAACAGATCATCATCCCAGAGTCGGTAGTTATCATTTAGATGCAAATGGAAAAGTCTATTTCCAAATCGTCGAAGCAAAGCCGCTGATTCCCCAAGATTTTCATAGCCCTGAAGAGCATGACCACTATCTAAAATAACTCCCACGTTATCACGATTAACTTCTTGACAGATGAGAAGAGCTTCTGCCACTCCCGCTACATGGCAATGTTGGCGCGGTTCTTTAATTTTATATTCAATGCCCAAACGAATATCTTTTTGGTAATCGGCACACTCCCTTATTCCTTCAATAAGGAAATCCCAGGCTCTCCCGTAATCGGTTTCAAACAGATAATCGTAACCATCCTGCCCGAACCAGGGCCCTACCAGTTTGCAACCTAACTCCGCGGCCAGATCTATACATTTCTTAACTTCGTCAATAGCTTGGCGCCGGATTTTTTCCTCATGGGAAGTAAAAGAACCTAACTTCCATTTCGCCTGTCCCCAGAGATCAGGAGCAATCATTACCAGTTTTAGATTGGTATCCCGGAGATATTTTTTAATTTCCGGAAGATTATCCGGTTTCAGATGCCAGGCACCAACCAATTCAATGCCGGTTAAACCCCGAGTCTTACCGGCTTCCTCAAATAACTGAGATAAAGTTCGAGCTTCTCCATATCCTCCCGTGACGTAACGATCGATTCCGGAACCAAATACTCCCAGATGGGTAGCAAAGCGAACCTCCTTCATTTTTCCCTCCTATCATTTATAGGAATCTTCTCTCTTTAAAGGGCTCACTTTTTCCAAGAATCACTATGGGCTAGAACTCTTAGCTATTTTTTCCATCACCTCCCCTATTTTTAAATGTCACTTAACATACTTCATCCCTGAGGAGTTAACAATTGTTTCTAAAAGAAGCATGTATCCGGAAGTTTATGGCGCTGCCGGATTTTTTATCTCTTGGCTCGAAGAACATCTTCATAAAGAGGGGACATGGAACGCAGGCGGGTTACCACTTCTGGAAGAACCTCTAAGACATAATCGATATCCTCCCGGGAGGTATATTTACCCAGAGTCAGCCGCAGAGAACTCTGTGCCAGTGAGGGAGTGAGTCCCAGAGCTAACAGGACATGTGAAGGTTCCAAGGAACCCGAACTGCAGGCAGAACCAGTGGAGGCAGCAATTCCTCGGAGATCCAGATTGAGTAATAGAGATTCGCCCTCCACATATTCAATACTAACATTTACATTATTAGGTAACCGCTTCTGGGGATGTCCATTCAAACGAGTATATTCTATTCGGGAAGGAATTCCTTTGATTAAAAGATCCCGGAGAAAAATTTCTCGCTGTGCTTCGGAATCTATATCCCGACCAGCAATTTCAGCTGCTTTCCCGAAACCTACAATCGCGGAAACGTTATGAGTACCAGCCCTCTTATTCCATTCCTGCCCTCCTCCGTGTAAGAAAGAGGAAATAGGGGTTCCTTTACGAATATAGAGGGCACCCACTCCTTTGGGACCGTATAGTTTATGAGCGGATATGGATAGAAGGTCTACCTTGAGTTCATCCACGTTAACTGCAATATGGCCAACGGTCTGAACGGCATCGGTATGAAAAATGATTTCTTTTTCACTAGCAATTATACCAATTTCGGCAATTGGTTCTTCCGTCCCAATTTCATTATTGGCATGCATGATAGAAATAAGAATGGTTTTATCGGTAATAGCTCGCCGCACTTCTTCCGGATTCACCACTCCATACTCATCCACGGGTAGAAAAGTAACTTTAAAACCTTGTTTCTGCAGGAAATGAGCAGTCTCTAAAACTGCATGATGTTCAATGGCGCTGGTAACGATATGATTTCCTTTCTTCTGTAAAGCATAAGCTACGCCTTTAAGAGCAAAATTATCCGATTCCGTCCCCCCACTGGTAAAAATAATTTCTTGCGGCTTCGCTCCAATCAGACGAGCCACTTTCTCACGGGCTTTTTCCACCGCCGAGCGTGCTTCCTGTCCGAAATAATGGATACTGGAAGGATTACCGAATTTATCACCTAGGTAGGAAATCATGGCCTCCACTACTTCCGGGTGAGTAGGGGTGGTAGCTGCATAATCTAAATATATTCTCCGCATAAAAGTTTCCGAATAAGTCGGTTCCTTTTATCTTTTAGTTTAATTTTTTACTCCGACTCCTCTTTTAAACAGACGGCGTTAAGTTCCTCCACTAATTTTTGCACTTCTATTCCGTGCATAAGGGCAACCTGTTCCAGTGTTTCCAGAGCAGAAGCAAAACACATAGTGCAACCCATTTTCCGGGCAATAAAAACTTCCCGGCTTTTAGGGTATTGCTGCAAAATTTCGGCTATGGTCATGTCTTTATTAATACGGGAATGTGACATGTTTTTCAGGATCTTTTAGTAGCGGTAATCTGTTCTCTTTCCTTTTCCAGTTTTTCTAATCTTTTCTCCAGTTCCTCAATTTTCCTTTGTAAACAGGTAAAAAACTGAACCTCGGGATCCGGTAAGTCTCCATGGGCTAGTTGTTCTTCCAGGGTTAACTTTTTACCTTCGCGGACCACAACTCTCCCCGGTACACCTACCACGGTACAATTAGGAGGAACGGATTTTAGAACCACCGAGTTAGCGCCAATTTTTACATTATCACCAATAGTAATAGGTCCCAGAATTTTTGCTCCCACTCCTACTACAATATTGTTCCCCAAGGTAGGGTGTCTTTTACCTTTTTCCTTACCGGTACCTCCCAACGTAACTCCTTGATAGATTAGAACATTGTTTCCGATCTCTGCCGTTTCTCCGATAACCACTCCCGTACCATGATCAATAAAAAATCCCTCACCGATCTTAGCCCCGGGATGAATTTCAATTCCGGTAAAAAACCGACTAACTTCAGAAATAAGACGGGGTAACAGAGGAATTTTATATCTCCAGAGCAGGTGAGCGATCCGGTGGGCACAGATTGCTCGCACACCAGGATAACAGAAGATAACTTCTAACAAATCCCGGGCAGCGGGATCGAGTTCGAATACTGCTTGAATATCACGCTTGAGGGTTCTAAACATTTATTTCCGACCTCCGTTAAATCCGGCCAGAAATTAAAAATATACTTCCATGGCGCGGGGAGGGCAAGCCCTGATGCAGAGTTCACAGGCGATACATTTATAATCATAGAAATTTACTCTACGGGTTTGCTGATCTAGTTGCAAAGCACCGGTGGGGCATACAGCAATGCAAGCCCCACAGTGAGTGCAGCGGGCATCATTTCGTTTTATATCCTGGCTAAGGGGTTGAACTATGACCCCCACCCTTGCCAAGTACTGCATCGCCTGTTCAAACTTTCCGTTATCTCCAGAAAGTTCCAGCACCAGTAACCCCTCTTCCCGAGGAGTCACATATGCTTTCAGAATATTGAATGAGAGATCGTATTCCTTAACCAGACGGTAAACAATAGGCTGTTCTACCAGTCGCTGCGGAAATCGCAGAACTACCCGTTTGGTAATCATTGTTTTCACCTCTCAAATTCAAATAAAAAACCGGAGAGCGGAGAAAGGGACCATCACCGCTTCCCCGCTCTCTTTACCCCTCAACGATTTAGGGATTTTTCCGATAAAAATTTAAAGGTAATTCCCACCTCCGGTCCAGGCAAGGTCTGGACTGGTTCCCCTAAGAGAAATTCTCCTTTCTGAATCCATTGTTTGAGTATCAGGGCAATTTCCTGCGCCTTGGGATAACTGGAAAGAGGAACGGTAGGAACTTCCTTATCCTGCACCACAATCTTACCTGACTTTAACTGGGCATAGCTTACCTCCCCCAGACTTTTGGAAATGCCCTGGGGATAGGCTTCACTGTAATCCACTATTTGAGTCCAGATCTCCTCATCGCTTACCGCTGTAAATCGCGCCATCTCCTCATCTAAAATGGGAATAGGAATACCAATTCCCACCGTAAGGGTAGCCCCGTAGCCTACATAAGAAGTTCCCACCAGCCATTCTGGTTTCATCTGTTTTAAATCCCCAATGACGGCAATAGTTCCCGCTGGAGCGCAGGGAACCCCGTTTTCCCTCCGGGATACCGAGGGGTTATGCTGGGTACCATTCCAGACCACATATCCCACTCCTCCCCCTAAAAAGATGCGGGTTCCAATACCAATAGTCCGGTAATAGGGATCATTAAGAAGAGGGGATAGTTGACCAGCACTACAATAAGTAGCATCCCCCCGGTCAGGTTTGAGAACTCCCATGTAGGTATAGATAATACGATCAGAAAGATTAATTGCTACGTTATAGTTTTGGTATGCATTACGGGGATTGAAAAGAACCGCTTCATTTACATCCCGGATGTTGATCCAAGTCTCCAGTTTCTTTCGGGGATAACAGTCGGTCCCGTATGCCGTAGCTACCAGTTTAATATCCTTACCAGCGACCAGATCCTGGATTAGATGACCTCCTCCGTAACGAAACTCACCAGGATATACTTTATTACGGGGATCATCATCAGGTAATGCAGTACATCCAATGTAGAGGTCCACCGCTGCTAACCCCGTACAAACTGGTATATCGTTGAGGTAAACTTTCCCTCCCCCCAATTTAATACGAGGACGGGTATGCCCTATATTTAAATAGGCTCCCGAAGAACACATAGGACCAAAGGTCCCCGTGGTCACTACATCTATCTCTTTGGCGGCCCGGCTGACCCCCTTTTTTCTCACAATCTCAATCATTTCTTCCGCCGTGACTACCACCGCTTGTCCACGGCGTATTTTTTCGTTTATCTCCTCATAAGTTTTAGTCATTAAATTGCACCTCCATCACTTAAAAATTATAAGAGATGGAGATCATGATCCATACCATTCGCCTCACCTGCCTTTCCTCAATCATACCGAACTTTGAAAAAAAGTCAATTCCGGAACTGAAGAACTTTATGAACCTCCATTCTCCGGGATTAACTGAAGCCCGCGGAAAGTTCCTCCCGGAATAAAGGAGTAGAAAGATAGCGCTCTCCGGTATCCGGCAATATTACCACCACCATTTTATTACGATTTTCTGGCCTCCGGGCTACCTGCAAGGCGGCATAAGTAGCCGCTCCCGAAGAAATTCCTGCGAGAATCCCTTCCTCCCGGGCCAGTCGCCGAGCGGTTTCCATAGCCTCCGTACTCTTAACAGTAAGAATCTCATCCACCAGATCCAACCGCAGAATCTCGGGAATGAAACCCGCGCCAATCCCCTGAATAGAATGGGAACCCGGTTTCCCTCCCGATAGCACTGGTGATTCTGCCGGTTCCACGGCTATGGCTTTAAAATCGGGCTTACGAGACTTAATTACCTCGGTCACTCCGGTAATGGTACCTCCAGTGCCCACTCCCGCTACCAATATGTCCACCTGACCATCAGTATCCCTCCAGATTTCTTCCGCGGTCGTCAACCGATGAATTTCCGGATTAGCAGGGTTTTTGAATTGCTGAGGAATAAAATAACGGGAATCCTGCCCGGATAGTTCTTCTGCTTTACGCACTGCTCCCGTCATTCCTTCCCGGCCCGGAGTTGGTATTATCTCCGCACCCAGGGCCTGAAGAAGCATTCGCCGCTCAATACTCATGGTATCGGGCATGGTAAGAACCAAGCGGTAACCCTTAGCGGCACAGACAAATGCCAGTGCAATCCCGGTATTGCCACTAGTAGGTTCCAGAATTATAGTATCCGGTTTAATCCTTCCTTCCCTTTCCGCGGCTTCGATCATACTTACCCCAATCCGATCCTTTACGCTTCCACACGGATTAAAAAATTCCAGTTTGGCAACTACAGTAGCTTCTATTCCTGCCGTCAGCCGATTTAGCTTTACCAGTGGTGTACCTCCAACCAACCGGGTTATATTTTCAGCAATCCGGGCCATAGAATTCCTTCCTCCTTTCTAAATGTAATACATCCCCGGCTGCCGTTCCTTTTCTTTTTGCCGTTGAACCAGATCTTCCAGAGTAATGCTTTCCAGAAAATCGAGAGTTGCTTTTTTTACACCCGCCCAGATATCCCGGGCTACACAGAAAGGAATCCGAGAACAAATTCCATCAACCTCCAGACAATCCACGGGGGATAGAGAACCTTCCAGTATCTGAATTACCACCCCCAGACGAATATCTCCCGGCGGCTTCGCCAGTTCGTAGCCTCCTCTGGCTCCTCGGCTACTTTTAATAAGACCTGCCGCTCGCAACCTAGCAGCCACCTGTTCCAGATACTTAAGAGAAATTCCCTGTCGCCCAGCAACATCTTTGAGAAGAACCGGCCCTCCGCCATAATGCATAGCCAAATCAAGTAGCATTCTGGTACCGTATCTTCCCCGAGTAGAAAGTTTCATTTTTAAAATTCCTACTAAGTCTATCGGATTTGTATAATCAATAACAGAATGATCGACATTTGTCAAGAGAAAAATGCCGCCATTAAAAAACTGATCACTCAGAGTAGTGCCCACAGAATACCCGCTACCAGTGCCAATAACCCAAGTAGGGACCATTTTTTTCGGGTTTCCACCTCTGGCAAGTAGGGTGCTAAGAGATTTTGAGAAAAATGAAGAATCTCATCCCGGGAGAGAACATTTTTTACTTCCACTTTCTTATACTGAAGATGGTCAATTCCGGTAGCAATTTTAAACTGGATATGCCAGAAGCATTTTCCCCGTAAAAAATTCTCGAAACAGGGAACACCATTATAAAAAAGTGGTGTCTCCCTACCAGAATGCTCATGACCACTTAGAACCAAATCTATTCCTTTCACTTCCAAAGCTAAGCGTTTAACCTCCATAGTTCGAAGATGTCCTAAGATAATAATTACATCGCAATCATCCCTTATTTTGTCAACATAAAACCGGGCCGTGGTTACCAAATCCTGGAGGCGGAAATCGAGAAAGTGCCGAGAAGGGAAAAATTCTGGGGTGAGGAGACCAATAATACCAATCCTTTTTCCCGCTCTTTCTAAAATAACATAAGGTGAGAAATTAACCTTCATTTTCTTTGGGGTCTGAAAATTGGCACAAACTACTGGTATGCGCAAACGGCTTAAAATAATATCCAGACCCTTTTCTCCATAATAAAGTTCATGATTACCAATATTTACCACATCGTAGGTTAAATTATTAAACCACTCCAGAACTGGGTATCCTTTAAAAAGATCGTGATTCCAGGAATAAAGATCATGAGCATAGTCTCCTCCATCTAACAAGAAAATTCCGGGATAATTTTTCCGATAAGACTCAATTAGATGTCCTAGTTGCACAATTCCTCCCTCACACTGAGAGCTGTCTTTTCCCACGGGTAGAACTTGACAGTGAAGATCGGCGGTGAACAAAATATTAATTATTGCCTCTTCACCACTTATAGGAAAGCCAGCGGAAAGGAAAAAGATAATACAAATTACGAAAAAAATTAGAATGCGCATCTATTCCCCTTTAGTAAAGGAGAATACTACTCCGTATAGTCGTCTGTGGCCGAAGAAAATTCTGCTCCACTCCTAAAAGCCAGCGACGGTGGGGATAAAAATTGAAAATTATCCCCGAGGAAAAAGTTCGGTTCTCAAAGCCAAGTTTTAAAGCTATATCCAGTAGGACAGAGGGAATAAATACTGCATGCATATAAACTGCTCGGCTTCCACCGGAAAAATCGTATAATAATTCCAGATTTATTTCCGCCAGACCAGCCAGCATCTTTCCCCCTAAGAAATAAAAGTTTTCCTCATAGGTGTCAAATCCAGTAGAAAAACTGATATAATGACGATCCTCAGTCAGTAAATAAATTTTACCGACCATTCCCCATTTCCCTCGGAAATCCCATTTTAATCCTAAATCCAAGCGGGGAGTAATCCCTTGTCCCAGATAATACCAGGAAGTCTGATAGGGTAGCTGATATTCTAGGGCGAAATTTATTGTTCCCTGACCAGTAGCATAGGGAGCCCGATTAATTTCAGCATGATGAGGATAAGCTATAATTTCAAAAGTGGGAAATATCATTCCTAAAACTACCAGAATAATTAATTCCCCTGCCCGGTTCCGGAAAAGGAGCAGTAAATTTATCATTACTATTTTCTTTTTCTGCTTAAAGAAATTCTTCTTACTGAAAAGAGAAAACTTCTACATTATGAACTTAATTTTCCGGAATCGTCAAGGAAAAACTAAGAGTCTAAATATTTTATAAAGCGGAAAAGATATGTTAAAATGATAAAGACTTTTCTAAATCCAGAGAAAAGGTAAATGGACTGGGTAGGACCTCGGGGAACCCGAGAAGAAGAACTGGGAGAAGTGGTAAAATTAGTAAACTACGTCTTCCGGGAAAGTAGCAACTATCTCCCTACTATGCAGGAAGAGTTCTCCTTGCTTTTCCGACCCGAAAACCGGGAAAATCTACGTATTATGTTAGTGGGCAGAAAAGTAGTATCCCACCTGGGTATCTTCTTCCAAGAAATTATCATTCGGGGAACAAGATTGAAAGTAGGAAGTATTGGTGCCGTCGCTACCCATCCTCGACACCGGGGAAAAGGGTTGGCTACCCAGCTTCTAAAAGATGCCATAGAAAAATTATCTCGGGATGGAGCAGACTTAATGTTAGTTTCCGGAGATCGGGGACTTTACCGACGGGCAGGTTGTTCTCCCGTAGGGAAAATGTACCAATTTATAATTTCTTCTTTCCAGCTAAAGCATTTTCAAAGGCAAGATGTGAAAGCATTTTCCTATTCTGAAGAGAATCTAGAAAAATTGATAAGAATTTATCAGCAAGAACCGGTGAGATTTCATCGTCCCCGGAATAACTTTCGCATCTATCTTAATGTTAGCCGTCTTCTTAAAGAGCGCTATTCTTTAGAAAAACTATTTTTCTTTCAGGAAACTCTCTTAATTACTGAGGGAGAAGAACCAGTGGGATATCTTATTTTTCGACCCCTGAGGACCGAAAAGCAGATTGAGATTATTGAATATGCCGGAACTCGGCAAGCCCTCCCGGGAAGTCTCTATCATATTTTTCAAAATTATCCCGGGTATAATTTGCTGTTCCCAGTTCCTGAGTACGATCGGGAGTTACTCTTAATTTTAAAAAGAGAAAATATACCTTTTAACATCACTGCTTGTCCACCGGGTCATACATTGAGAATAATAAATTTCCCTCAACTTATGGGCAAAATTCAGCCGCTAATGGAGGAATGGTGGTGTGAAAATCACTTCGCTTTCCGATGGGATGAGCGGACTGGCCAGTTTTCCGATGTCGCTTCTCTCACGGGAGCCATTTTCGGAGTTCCCGATTGCCAAGAGACACCATTTTACTTACGAAGAGAATTTTTTCCACTTCCCTTCCCTAACCCGGGTCTTAATTATGTTTAAAAATTTTATGCTATAATTTTTCAAATTTAAAAATCAGGAGGTTATCATGAAAGAAAAAGTTAGTAGCCGACAGTTGAAAACCGCCATCACGCTGGAACGAGAGGGTTGCAATTTTTATCTTCGCATGGCCGAGAAAACCCGCAACCTCTTAGCTCAGAGATTATTTCTCAGTCTGGCCGGTGAAGAAATCCAGCATATGGTCCGCATTCAAGAAATTTATAACGCTTTGAAGGAAGGCAAAGAGGAAGAAATCTATTCTCCTAAAAGAGCAAAAAATCTAGAGAACGAGATCCGGGAATTATTTGAGAAACTAGGAGCGGAAACTCTACGCAAAAATGTAGATAATATTTCCGGATTGAAAACGGCCATCAAATTGGAGATGAAAAGTTACGAATTGTATCAGCGGATGGCCCAACAAGTTTCCCATCCCAGCCAGAAACAGTTCTTTGAGGCTTTAATGAAGGAAGAAAATAACCATTTTGTCGCCCTGGAAAATACTTATCGCTATCTTACCGATTCTCCCCATTGGTATGCAGTGGAAGAAAGTAAAGTGTGGAACTGGATGAGCACCTAAAATATTTATAACTCTATTAGGCTAATAGTGATCAAACAGAAATCGGATAGCATCCGTATTTTAGTGTTGTTTCAATCATAGCGCGATAATTTCCAAGGGGAACATAATGAGTAATGGTATTACTGGAACCCATACAGTAACTCCCTCCGGGAGCGATTTCCCGCAGGCGCTGCTTTACTTCTTCTTCCACTTCCTGGGGAGTTCCCCGGGTGAGGGTATATCCCAGATCGATATTGCCGATAAGGCATAATTTATTACCAAATTTCTTTTTTACTTCCCGGATATCCATGGCCTTGGGTTCAATGGGATGGAGAGCATTAATACCAATCTCCATTAAATCGGGCATTACATCCCACAGTTTTCCATCGGAATGATAAATAAAGGGTAGACCACGTTCACGACAGACCTGAACCATTTTGCGTATCCAGGGAAAAAGAAAGCGCCGCAAAATCTTGGGAGAAATCATCAGGCCTTCACTATAGGCAATATCATCACTGTACCATACTCCGGCTACCCAAGGAAAAGAAATTTCATAATAGAAAATTTCCCACATTATCTTCCCCACGCGAGAAAACATTATTTCTACTAATTCCGGATTCTCTACCAGGGCGTAGGAAAAACTTTCAAAGCCCATTAGCATCCACACTGCTTCCCAGATACCTGTCACTCCAGCAATCACTTTCATCCCTCCGGGAAGATATTCCCCTACCTCTTCTAAGGGAGAAAAGTCAATATCTTTCAGTTTGGGAAAGGGAAATTTTTCAAATTCTTCTATGCTGGTAATGACTCCTTTACCCTGAGCAGCCCATCTCCTCTCCTGCTCTCCTCCATAAACGGCATAACCAAATCGACGAATAGTGCTAGCTCTCTGATGAAAATCATAATTGGCTCGCAGACGGATATAATCATATCCTGCTTTAACCCAGAATTCCACATCCGTCTTAACATCCCGGACCGCCTTTCCCAGAAAAGATTCTTTAACTTCCACGTCCACCTTTAATTCTGCCAGAGGGACCCGGTCCGGTTGCCCACCCAAAAGAGCCGTCCAAATCCTTTGAAAATTTGGTTCTATAGTTAATATATTTTTCTCCTTTTAGAAAAAAATCCTGCCTCCATTAAGAAAGAGAGTTTATGCCCTCTTTCCGAGAATGAGGCAGGAGACAATAATCAAACACGGAGTAATTATTTGATAGCGGTACTCATGGTAATAATGGGTAGGAAGAGAGAAATTACTATTGCCCCGCAAACCCCTCCCAGAAATACCAGTAAAATAGGTTCGATCAAAGAGGTAAGACCTTCCACAGTAGTATCTACTTCTTGTTCATAAAATTCCGCAATTTTCTGTAGCATAGCGTCCAGGGCACCGGTTTGCTCTCCCACCGCAATCATCTGAACAACCATAGGAGGAAAAACCTGGCTTCTCTTTAATGGTTCGGCAATATTCTCTCCTCCACTAATACCTTCCCGTGTCGCCAATACTGCCTTTTCAATTACTTTATTACCAGAAGTACGGGCGGTGATTTCCAGAGCATCAAGAATGGGTACCCCACTGGAAACTAGCGTTCCCAGAGTTCGGGTAAAACGGGCTACCGAGGTTTTCCGAACGAGATCTCCGAATACTGGCAAGGAAAGGGAAAGCTTAGCCATTTGTAAACTACCCATTGTGGTTCGCCGGTACTGACGAAATCCCACTGCGGCTACGACCAGCAATCCTACAAAAAACACAATTTTAGAACGTAAAAAATTACTAATGTTAAGCAAAATTTGGGTAGGAGCAGGTAAAGAGGCGCCCATACCTTCAAACATACCGGCGAAGGTGGGAACGATAAAAATAAGCAGGGCAGCAACTATTCCCACTGCTAACACAGAAACCGCTGCCGGGTAGAAAAGAGAGGCGATAATTTTTCCTTTCAGTGCTTGTGCTTTTTCAATATAGGTAGCCAAACGATTAAGAATAGTATCCAGAATACCACCAGCTTCCCCGGCAGATACCATATTAACATATAGATCATCAAACAGCTTGGGATGATTAGAAAGAGCCTTGGCAAAAGTGGATCCTGCTTCTACATCTTTTTTTATTGCCAATATGATCTCTTTAAAGTTTTTATTGGAAATTTGAGCAGCCAGGATATCCAGGCACTGTATCAGTGGCAATCCGGCATTGATCATGGTGGCAAACTGACGGGTAAATACTGCCAGCTCCTTCTGCCTCACCCCGGAACCAAATTTTATCTGTATCTTACCGAAATCCCGGGATAAGGCCTTAGAGCGAAGTCGGATAGAACTGGGAATAATACCCTGTTGCCGTAATCGCATTACCAATGCACCGACATCTTCCGCTTCTAAAGTTCCAGCTACCATCTTTCCGTCTAATCGAGTTCTTCCACGATAGGTAAAAACCGGCATCTCTTCACCTCTTTTTATCTTTTATTCAAACCATCTGGGGAGTCCGGCGGAACATTTGCTGGAATTCTTCTATATTAGGCGTCCAAGCCAGCGCTTCTTCGTAAGAAATAATCCTCCGGCGACAGAGATCAAAAAGATGCTGATTCATGGTCTCCATACCGTACATAGCACCGGTCTGCATCATAGAGTAAATTTGATGCTCTTTTTCTTCCCGGATGAGATTTCTTACCGCCGGAGTGGCCACCAGAATTTCCAGAGCCAGCGTCCTTCCTTTTCCATTCATCCTAGGAATGAGTCGCTGGGCCAAAATGCCCTCCAGCACAAACGAAAGCTGCATCCGCACCTGAGGCTGCTGATAGGGAGGAAAAACATCAATACTCCGGTTTATACTGCCTACGGCATCACTGGTATGAAGGGTAGCTAGTACTAAATGTCCTGTCTCAGCGATCACCAGAGCAGCAGCAATGGTTTCCAGGTCACGCATTTCACCAACTAATATTACATCCGGGTCCTCACGGAGAACATATTTTAAGGCGTTAGCAAAAGAGTGAGTGTCAGAATTTACTTCCCGTTGATTAACTATACTTTTCTTATGAGTATGCAGATATTCTATTGGATCTTCAATGGTAATGATGTGGCAGCTCCTCTCGGTATTGATCCTATCAATCATGGCCGCCAGAGTAGTTGACTTCCCACTCCCGGTAGGACCGGTTACCAGAATTAATCCTTTGGGACGGAATGCTAATTCCGCCACGATTTTAGGGAGTCCTAATTCCTCTAGGGTTGGAATACGAAAAGGAATGGTCCGCAAGGCTGCAGCCACATTACTTCTTTGACGGTAGATATTTGCTCGGAATCGGCTTAATCCTTTAACGCTGAAAGAGAGATCCAGTTCATGTTCCTGTTCAAAACGCTTTTTCTGTTCTTCAGTAATAATACTGTAAGCCAGCTGTCTTACTGCTTCCGGTGTGAGGACGTCGTAATCAGTAGAAACAATTCGGCCATCAATTCGTAATTGAGGAGGAATTCCGGTAGTCAAATGTAAATCGGATGCCCCTTTCTCAATCATCAACCGCAACAGCTCCCCCATCTCTACCATAGCTTTTCCTCCTTGAAGAGAATTAAATATTTAAACATCAGGCCTCCAAGCTTTCGTCCCGAGCGGTAGCTCCCATTACTTCTTCGGCAGTAGTAAGTCCCGCCGAAAGTTTTAGAAGAGCACTTTCTCTTAAAGTGAGCATTCCTAACTGCCGTGCTTTTTCCTTAATTTGGTTACTGTCCGCCCGTTTAAGGATTAGATCACGAACCTCATCATTTATTACTAAAATTTCGTGCACCGCCATTCTTCCCCGATATCCGGTTTGATTACAAAAACTACATCCCTCTCCTTTATAAAAAACGGATTCTTCCACTTGTTTGGGAATCATCCCTAACTCTTCCAGAATAGCAGGATCGAGCTTAACCGGTTTTTTACATTCGGAACAAACCTTTCTAACCAGTCGCTGAGCGGTGATAAGAATTATCGAGGAGGAGATCAGAAATGGTTCGACACCCATATTAATGAGCCGGGTGATAGCCCCCGCAGCATCATTAGTATGTAGAGTGCTGAAAACCAGGTGACCGGTCAGGGCAGCCTGAACAGCTATTTCTGCTGTTTCCCGATCTCGAGTTTCTCCTACTAGAATAATATCCGGATCCTGACGAAGAAAAGACCTTAGAGAGTTAGCAAAGGTAAGGTTGATTTCTGGTTTGACCTGGACTTGGTTCATTCCGTGAATTTGGTATTCGATAGGATCTTCTACTGTTATGATATTTACTTCCGGAGAATTTAGTTCCTGCAAGGCAGTATAAAGGGTGGTAGTTTTACCGCTACCGGTAGGTCCGGTAATAAAGACAATGCCATTAGGAGTATTTATAGCGCGAATAAAATCATCATATTGCCTCCCTTCAAAACCTAGAGACTTAAGATTCATAATTAGACTGGATTTATCCAGAATACGCATTACAATTTTTTCTCCGAAAGGAGTGGGAATGGAAGAAACTCGCAAATCTACAGTTTTGTTCTTAAGTTTTACTTTTATCCGTCCATCCTGGGGTAACCTTCTTTCAGCGATATCCAATTCGGCCATAATCTTGACCCGAGAGGTAATTGCTCCTTTCAAGCGAAGGGGTGGGGTCATCACTTCATAAAGAATACCATCTATCCGAAACCGAACCCGGAAAACCTTATCGTAAGGTTCTAGATGAATATCACTAGCCCGTTTGGAGATAGCATCATGAATTATAGAATTAACCAATTTTACTACTGGTGCTTCCTCAATCTCCTTACGTAGTTCCCTCAGATCTACATCCTCTTCTTCCTCCAATACTTCTACATCCAGTTCTTCTTCAACGACACCTCCGCCAACATTCTTTAAAACTTCCTCCAGAGAAGCGCTGGTTTCCGCCGAACCGTAATAACGATCGATAGCTGCGCGAATGGCGGATTCGGCACAAATTACTACATCGATATTACTTCCGGTAATGAATTTAATATCGTTTATGGCGTCATAGTCTGTAGGATCGGACATTGCCAGGGTAATGGTGTTGCCGATTTTATCCAGAGGAATTACTAAATATTTACGGGCAATGTGAGCAGGAATTGATTTCAAAACCTGAGAGTCTATTTCGAAGTGAGTAAGATTAATAGAGGCCAGACTAAAATGAGCTCCCAGAAAGGCAGTAAGAAACTCTTCGGTTACATAACCCAGTTTAACCAGTGCTTGAGATAAACTACCTCCATTCTTTCTTTGTGTTTCCAGCGCTTTTTCTACTTGCTCAGGGGTTACAAATTTAGCCTGAACTAAGATTTCTGCTAATTGCGCACTTTTTCTATCAACCATCAGTGTCTCTGCTTATAATAATACACACTTTATCTATGAGATACTTATCGAAAGGAAAAAGACTCTCCCAGTAGTCCTTAATAAATTATAGCATAGATCAGGCTTTTGTCAAGAAAAACGCTTGACCCGAATTGCCTCACATTAAATGTTACCCAAGCAATATTTTAAAAGCTTCGTTGACTCATAGATAATATTACCCAAAATAAAAACCAACCAATGAGCCCTAATTACTAACTACTCTTCGGTAACATTTATTTATAAGTCAACAGGGAGGAAATGTATGTTCTGCTATCATATTTATCCTCTTCCTACTTCTTTACCCTCTCAATCCTGTAAGTGTTATTCCTTGAACAAAAAATCTTTGACCTATAAAGAATAGAATCAAAGGTGGCAATGCTACAATAAGAGAAGCAGCCATAAGATAATTCCATTGCCCAACGTATGTAGTCACAAAGTTTGCGAGTCCTATCGCAAGAGTATATTTTTCTGGACTATTTAGATAAACTACCGGTCCCAGAACATCCCCCCAAACCCCCATAAAAGTAAATATGGCAATTGTCAATATAGCTGGTTTAGATAACGGTATAATAATACGCCAGATTATTTGTAAGGGAGATGCTCCATCAATATATGCTGCTTCATCAAGTTCATAAGGAATAGTTAAGAAAAATTGTCTAAGTAAAAATATGTTAAACATTCCTCCTCCAAACCAAGCAGGAACTATTAAAGGTCGATATGTATCAATAGATTTCAAAGTTTTCCAAAGAATAAAAGTTGGTATCAGAGTAACTGCATATGGAACCATTAATGAAGTTAAAAGAATGATAAAAATAGTATCTCTTCCCTTCCATCTTAAACGGCTAAAAGCAAAAGCAGCTATAGTGGAAGTAATAATAGTGCCAAGTTCCGCCAAAAAAACTATTGTTAAGTTATTGAGAAAGTATCTTCCAAAAGGATAAACAGATAATGCTTCAGGATAATTTTGCCATCTAAAAGGTTTAGGAATCCATTCCGGAGGAAGAATAAATATTTGTCCTGTTTCCATAAAGGAACTTCTTACAAGCCACGCAAATGGCAAAGCAAAGATTATTGAACTCAAAAATATGACAACGTAAAGGAGTAATCTTTTAATAAATTCTTTTCTTTTTCTCCTTATCATATTTTTTATCTCCCTCTTTCAGCCTCATAATAAACCCAAAAAGATGATGTTTTAAAGAGTATAAGAGTAAGTCCAAGAACTATAAGAAAAAAGATTATAGAAATTCCGCATGCATATCCCATTTTTCCATAACGAAAAGCATTTTGATAAATGTAAAAAACAATAAATGTACTAGCATAGTTTGGTCCTCCAGCAGTCATAACATAAGGCTGAACAAAACCCTGGAGTGCCCAAATTAGCCCTATCACTGTTTGGAAAAAAAAGGTAGGAGTCATCATAGGAATAGTGATATATCTAAATTTATGCCACCAATTTCCTCCACTTACTTCGACAGCCTCATAAAGTTGTTGAGGAACTCCTTGAAGACCTGCAAGAAATATCACCATAATATATCCCATCTGCCATGCGCTCATAAGTATAAGAGAGGGAATTACTTGGTATTCATCATATATCCAATTTAGAGTTGGAAATCTCAGACGCTGTAAAAGGCTATTCAAAAGTCCGAAAGTTGGGTTAAATAACCAAAGCCAGATCACAGCATTTGCAATAGCAGGAACAATAGCGGGAAGAAAAAAAAGAGTCCTAAATAAAGACTTAAGTCTTATGCTTTGATTCAATAATAATGCAGTCAGAAAAGCTGTTATTCCAGATGCAATAACACTTCCAATTCCAAAATAAAATGTAACCCACAAAGATTTTTTGAAAATAAAATCAACAAAAAGTTCTTTAAAATTTGTAAGTCCAATAAACTTTGGAGTTCCTGCTAGACTCCAATCAGTAAAGGCAAGAACAAAAGATGCAACCATAGGACCAAAATTCCAAAGAATAAATCCCAAAATACCTGAAAGTGCTAATAAGACCCCCCATTTTGCCTCTGCTTTTTTCACTATTTTTCACTCCTTCAGTTTTGAGAAATAAAGAAAAGAACTCCTCTCTCATAAAAAAGGGAGGAGTTCCTTCTTTTTATCATTTATAAGATCTACCAATCAATCATATCTACCAATCAAGAAGGGCGTAATCTTTTTAGCAATTTCATCGCATGCTTTTTGAACGGAAATTTTCCCCAAGAAGGCGTTAGAAAGTTCTTGATACATAATGTCATTTATTTTGTCAAAGTTTCTTAAATAATATACAGGGGCAGGTTCACTATATTTTATAGTATAGTCTATAACAGCTTCTTTATACTCTGGTGGATGAATTCCTGTATCTCCTATCCACTTTTTAATATATTCTGGGTCAGTATACCACCATTTCTGAATAGGCATCCAAAGACCATTTCTTATTAAAGGTAATACTTTTTCGCTATTGTTTAACCATTTGTAAAGTTTCCAAGCAGCGTCTAAAATTTCCGGTTTATCTTTTACTGCTTTTGCATATATCCCTATAGGATTTCCAATAACACCGGTCACAGGCTTTTTCAATACTGGAAGAGGTGCCACCCCTAATTTTAACTTACCCTCTTTAATTAATTTCCCGAGCTCAAGAAGTGACCACTGACCATCTATAACCATTGCTACTCGCTTTGTCTGAAGAGCGATGTGGTAAGCGGGTAAAGCACCCATTTGAGCAGGGGTAGGAGCTACACGAGATTTATAGATCAAATCAACAAGAGCTTGTAATGCTTCTACTGCCTCTGGTTTATTTATGGTAGGAGTTTTTCCGGTAGAATCACATAAATCTCCACCGTTTGACCAGATAAAAGGAAACCATACCATATACCAGTTTCCAAAAGCAACTCCAAATGTTTGAATCTTATTAGGATCAAAATCTGTTTCGTCTGGATGCTTTCCGTTGACATCAACTGTCAATTTATTGGCAGTGTCAACAAATTTTTCCCATGTCCATTCTCGAGGATCTGTCGGAGGATATGGAACACCTGCTTTTTCAAAAATTTCTTTGTTATACCAAATAATCATCGCTTCGGCTGCAACACTCGTCCCTAAAGTTTTTCCTTTTTTATCATACCAGAACGCTATTGATGGAAGTCTGTTCTCCATTTTTATTGCAGGGTCAGGATCCTTTCTTATAAGAGGAAGTATATCTAACAATTCTCCTTTCTCAGCCCAATCTAAAGCAATAGTTTCCATAGTATAACCAAGAGCGGGAGGAACACCTCCAGCTACCATTGCACTCACTTTTGCTATATAATCCCCCCATGGTATATGCATTGGTCTCACTCTTATTCCAGGATATGCCTTCTCAAATTCTTTACATGCTTCTGGCATTACTTTTGCTTCTTCTGGACCTCCCCAAAAGGTGAAAACAAGTTCTTCTGCCGACGATCCTACAGAAATAAATAAAAGGGTAAATATTAGTACTGCTAACAATACTTTCTTTCTCATAACATTTCCCTCCTCATAAAATTTTGTTTATAGAGAGACGAAGGATTCCTACATCTAATAATGCAATCACCTCCTCTTATCGGTATTTCAGTGCCTCAAAGGTTTTAATTATCTCGGATAAGATTTTTGGAGTTTATTCTAAGGTTTCTGGAGGAAAAAGATAAGGATAAATGAAGTGAAGGAAAAGGTAACGAGCTCAGTAGGTAAAAGGCACTCAGTATTAACAGTAAATATTACAATCCTTTCAAGATTTAACAGTCGATGAAAGAATCAATAAATTCAATGAAAAACAAAATACTCCTTCTCTGGAACATTAAAACTTATCTCTCTACTCAGTACAATAACTTATCACGAAAAAGAAAAAACTCCTTCTTCTCTCACCTCCTTTGTCATCCTTTTCTTTTATATATAAATAGCATAATTAGATTTGTTTGTCAATAAATTTTAAATGGCTTGTTACGTAACCACCAAAACCGAACATTGGGGAACATGGGAAATGACCTCCGGGATGCTGCTAATCCATTTGCTCGCCAGTAGAATAGGTTCCCGAGAAAGAAATTCCGGAATAAACTTTCCCTCCTCCTTAAGGAACGCGGTCCCTAAAGTGTTTTTCCTTTGTAAATAGGGGGGTAGGGCAACCCCCTATTGGGCGGTAGTTTTATTAAGTAAATCGCTCGACGTTTACTTTCTAATTCCCAGAACCGTCTCCCAACTATCAGCATGCCGCTCTTCATCGGAAAGAATATTCTCCAGCATGAAACGAGTGGTATAATCTTCCTCCTGTGCACATAGTTTTATATGCCCTTTATACAGTCGAATGGCGTTGTTTTCACCATCCAGATCGTCCTGAACCATTTTTCGCAGATCGCCGCCTTTTTTAAAAGGTGCTAGCGTGGTGGTGGGTTCTCCTCCCAGATAGACAATTCTTTCTGACAGCATTTCCGCATGCTTCATTTCATCGATAGCAGTAGATTTGAACATTTCCGTAATGGCTGGACTCTCAAGCCCCTCCGCCTGGTAATGATGCTGCATATACTGGATTATTGCTGCCAGTTCCTCGGAAAGAGCCTGATTAAGAGCCTGAATAATTTCTTTCTTTCCCATATTTTCTCTCCTCCCTTGTCATTGGTAGTCGAGACCCTTTCCTCATTTATAGGGTTTTAAACTCGGCTTTGATTATACACCAAAAATTACTTTCCAGGGGAAAATTTTACATTGCACAGAATTTATGATATATAATATTTAATTTTGACCTCTTACTGTTCCAGGAGGAATAAACTCGACCATTGTCGCGAAAATCGTCCTCTTTATATTTACCAAATTTATCGACTCTCATTAATTTAAAAAATATCCTTTCCAAAACTATGGAGACTCCGATTTTCTTCTGGAATCGGGAAGGAAAACCTTTCCATTCTGCCTTATCTCGTGGAAACCAGTTCTGTGCTTTAGCCCAGGATAACCGAATCCAGCATAGATGTATGCAGGAAGATCAATTGTTTCTCCAACAGTCGAAAAAGAATGACAACCCGCAAATCTCATTTTGCCATCAGCAAAGGTGGAAATTTGTCATCCCTATCCGAATATTTGATGCCTTATTGGGCTTCTGGGGAGGTTGTGGTCTGCCTCCGGAAGATAAACATTCTCTAAAATCTATTCTTTTGGGAGAAAGTTTAATCCAGGAAATATTTTCTCGGGAATACGAAATAACCGACTTATCCAAAGCTCTATCCGAAGGGAGGGAAGAACTAACTCTCTTTTATACTTTAGGAGAAAGCATTATATCTATCACCGATTTTGAGAAGATTTTGCGGGAAATTCTGGTAAAAGCTGCGGAAATGGTTAATGCATCCCGGGCAACTCTTATGCTCTGGAATGAAAAAGAACAATTGCTGGAAATTAAAGTAAGTTATGCCAAAAAGCCAACCAATATCGAAAATTTGCGCTTCCGTTTGGGGGAAGGAATCGCTGGTCGGGTAGCCAAAACCGGTCAACCAATTCTGGAAAATGATTTAGCTCACAATCCCTGGTTTATAAAGCGTAAAAGACAGCAGAAAAACATCCTTTGTGTTCCTCTAAAAATCAAAGGCAAACTTATCGGGGTTCTGAATGTATCTAATAAACCAGGAAAGCCTGGTTTTGTGTCCCGGGACTTAAAACTGATGGGAACTTTAGCCAATCAAGCAGCGATTCTGATTGAAAATGCTCAACTTTACCAGGAAATGCGGGAAATGTTTTTTGACGCTATCCGAGTCCTCTCCGCTACCGTGGATGCTAAAGATCCATACACCGCCAATCACTCCCTCAATGTAACCACTTATGCCTGCTCCCTGGCCCGGGAAATGGAATTGCCGGAAGAAAATATTCAAAATATCTATTTAGGTGGATTATTGCATGATATAGGGAAAATAGGTATTCCCGAAGATATACTTTCGAAACCAAGGAAATTAACACCGGAAGAATACCGGGAGATAATGAAACATCCAGTAACGGGAGCAAAAATTATTGAACCTTTAAGAGGATTAAAAAATATTATCTCCATTATACGCCATCATCATGAACGTTATGATGGAACCGGTTATCCAGATAAACTTCGGGGAGAGGAAATTCCTCTGGAGGCAAGAATTCTTGCCACTGCCGATACTTTTGATGCCCTGACCAGTGAAAGACCCTACCGAGAAGCTCTGAGTTTGGAAGATGCACTAAAAGAAATTCGACGCCACATAGGGACTCAATTCGATCCTCAAATAGTGGAGGCCCTGGAAAAAATAGTTATGCGTAAAATCATGGGTATAACCTTGCCCGTATCCCAAAATTTGCTGTTCGTCTCTAAAAGGAGGAACAAAAAATGAGCATTCTTTTTAAAGGGAGCGAAATAGTCCGACTGGCTATTGAGATTGAAAAGAATGGTCAGTCTTTTTATCAATCGGCAATAGAGAAAACCAAGAATAAAGAAACCCAGCAAGTATTCCGTTATCTGGCTGAGGAAGAGAAAAAACATCAACAGAAATTCCAGCGGATGCAGAAAACAATCGGAGAATTTCAACCTGCAGAATCCTATCCGGGAGAATATCTTTCCTATTTAAAGACTTTAGCGGATGAGAATGTTTTCACCCGAAAAGGAACAGGAAAAGAAGTACTACGGGGAGTTAATAGCGAAGTGGAGGCCATCAATTTAGGAATCGGATTGGAAAAAGATTCCATCCTCTTTTTTCAGGAAATGATTCCTCTGGTTCCACGGAAAGAACAGACCACCGTCGAGGAGTTAATCAATCAGGAAAAAGCCCATCTTCAACAACTTTCCCATCTGAAAGCAAAAATTACCAGGAGCTGAATCCTGACTAAAATATATCAACCGAGCAGTCCTCAAAAACAGAAAGTTGACAAACCGGGCATTTTCTCTACAATTGAGAAAAGGGAAAAACGAGAAGGAGGATTTTTATGATAGCACGCGGATTAGAGGCTAAAACACTGGATCCAGAAGATCTTTACGAATTGCAGGAACTGGGGAAAATTGCTCGGGGAGATATACTGAAAATGACCACTCTGGCCGGCTCTGGTCATCCCGGAGGATCGATGTCTTCCATTGATATTTATTTAATATTATATCGTTATGCCCGTGTTAATCCTGATCATCCTTACCATTCCGATCAGGACCGCATAGTTATCAGTCATGGACATACCTCCCCTGGAGTTTATACTGCTCTGGGAAGAACCGGATTCCTCGATATCCACACTGCCATTAGTGAATTTCGTAAGGCGGGAAGTATTTTCGAAGGACATGTGGAGAGAGGTGTCCCCGGAATACAGTGGAGTACGGGAAATTTAGGTCAGGGACTTTCCGCTGGTTGTGGTTTTGCCCTGGCTACTAAACTATTAAAAAAGAATTACCACGTATTCGTGGTAATGGGGGATGGTGAGCAGCAAAAAGGCCAGATCAGCGAAGCCCGTCGGTTTGCTAAAAAATACCATCTCACCAATTTAACCGTAATCATAGATCACAATCGCTTACAATTAAGCGGTCCCCTGGAGCAGATTATGCCTCAGCAAATCCGGGAAAATTATCTCTCCGATGGCTGGGAAGTCATAGAAATAAATGGTCATGATTATCAGGAGATTTATCAGGCTCTGCGTCAAGCCGTCCATAATCATCAATCTCCAGTAGCCATTATCGCTCACACCGTAATGGGTAAGGGAGTATCTTTTATGGAGAATAAATTCGAATATCACGGTAAGGCACTTACCCCAGAACAATACCAGCAAGCAATGGCCGAACTGGGATTAAAAGACGACCTGGACCAGTACCGAGAGAAAAGAGAGAAAAAACCTACCGTGTTAATAAACCACCAAAGACTCCCCCTCCCGGAAATCAAAATTGATACCGGAAACCCTCGTACTTATGATAAAGACGCTAAAATTGACAACCGCACTGCCTTCGGAAATGCTCTCCTGGATCTGGCCCGGTTAAATCACGGCCAGAAAGACAGAACTCCTATCGCAGTTCTGGACTGTGATCTCACCGGCTCGGTAAAAACCGATGCCTTTGCCACATTCTGTCCTCAAAATTTCTTCCAGGGCGGAATCCAAGAGCATAATACCGCTACCATCGCTGGAACTCTTTCTACTCAGCCCATCCTTACTTTCTTTGCCGATTTCGGAGTTTTCGGAGTGGATGAAACTTACAACCAGCAACGAATTAACGATATTAATAATGCTAACCTAAAGCTAATCTGCACCCACAACGGCCTGGATGTGGGAGAAGATGGAAAAACTCATCAATGTATCGATTATGCAGGAATTATCCAGAATCTTCCCGGATATAAAATTATCGTTCCCGCCGACCCCAATCAGACCGACCGTGTCATTCGTTACCTGGCCCAAACACCAGGAAGTTTCCTGGTCGCCATGGGAAGATCACGCTTACCAGTTATACTCAAAGAAAATGGAGAGCTATTCTTCTCCGGGAATTATCAGTTTATTTATGGAAAGGCGGAAATAATCCGGGAAGGAAAAGATGCCGCTATTATTACCATGGGCACCATGGTTCACCGAGCAGTAAAAGCTTACGGAATCTTAAAAAATCATGGATATCGAGTACGGATAGTGAACATGTCCTGCTTGAGCGATCCTGACCGAGAGATTATCGTATCTGCCGCTCAAACCGGAGTGATTGTAACCTATGAAGACCATTATATAAAAACTGGTCTGGGAAGTATCATTGCCAATGTTATTGCCGAAGATTCCCTTTCCTGTCGTTTTCGCAAAATGGGAATAAAAAATTTCGGAGCCTCCGGTTCTCCCGAAGACCTTTTCCGACTACAGGGACTGGGTGTAGAGCATCTGGTAGAAGTAGTAATCCACGAAATCAAGAAAAAATAGTCGGATGATTCCTCGATTATTCTCCCCTGTCTTTCCATCACCTCAGGAAGCGCGGTAATATTCCCTCCCATTAGCATCAAAAATCCGATAGCCAATACCCAGGCAGTGAGCCATTTCCGTAAGAGAAGGAGTCAGATCTCCAAAGGCGAATCCCAGATGATTACAAGGCCAGACATCAATTAATACCCGGTCAGGAATAGGTATGCGCCCTTTTATTAAGGGCCAGGAGGAGGTATACTTTTCGTGCTCCCGGGGATCCACTTTTAGAGTCTGAATCACGGTAGCAATCAATTGGTAGCGGAGATTTTCCCTCCCCAGCCGGGCCACGGTCATGGTTTGTCCCTCAGGAGTTCGACCCCGAACCGCGCTACCCCCGGCAGCATAATAATGCTCCTGCCCCAGATACTCTACCCGATCCAGTTTAGTCAACGAATCTTCCTCCGGGCTCCCAAAGAAATAAGGAGGATGCTGTCCACAATTCATAATGGTCAATATCCCGTCTTCCACATCCCGGAAATCACCAAACCCGGCTGGCCTCCCGGTTAAAAGGAACATGAATAGCTGGGTAAGAGCAGAATCCATATCATTCTCACAGGCCACCGGAATTATCTCTTTAGGTTTTCCATCCGGACCCACATCATTGCTCAGGAAAGTAGAAGCTATACAGGCAGTGCAGTCCCGGGCACTGAGTTCATCCTGACATTTTATACCGGCAAAGGTTATTCCGTAATCCGCACATATATCCCGGGCGGCACAATAATATGATAGCTGATAGATAAATTTATGGAGAGAAGGCATTTTCTCCCGGCTAAAATCAAATTGACCGTGTTTTTTGTTAACCAGATAATCAACGGCATTTTTAATTCGGGTATCCACAATCTCATAATCACTCTCGCCTGGTGTATCCGCCCATTTTACCATTTCTAGAGCCCGCGCTTTAATCTCCGATTGATCTAAAGCTTCATAGCTAATCCCAAAAATTTTCTGCCACTGATCAACATCGGCAGTGGTGGTGGGCATTTTAAGAGACATTCCTCCCAAAGCAAGATACTTTTGTCTCCTCAGGGCCTGAATAGCCTTCTTCACCTGCTCAGCGGCGTCGGTCCTTTTCTGATAAAAATGGAGAATATCCACCAATTCCTGAAGAACACGAGGATCCTTATCGATTATTCCGTAACAAGAAGTAAAGGGAACTCCAATGCGTTTTAAACCTCCACCAGCAGCCATACCGGCTACCAGTCCCGGGACTTTGGTATCTTTATAGGAAAACATCACTACGCGGGCGATATCTCCGGTTTCCGTCATAAAAGCCTTTACTGCATCCACGGAATCATAGGGAAAAGTCCAGGCTCCCTGATTAATGATAAGAGCGGATGGTTTCTCTTTGGCTATCCGGCGAATATGCTTCCATACCAATTCGGTATTCCAGGCAATCTGATCCATTTTGGACAGCCCTTCTCCCCCCCGGACTACTTCTATCCCTTGCTGGCGTAAGGCTTTGATAAGAGAAGCCTCATGTTCCAGCATAGAATCAATGTTTCCCTTCCTCACCCAGGGCCGGGGATCATTGGGGGAGAATACTCCCACCTTTATCTTACCTTTCCGAGGCATTTTCTTTCCCTCCTTTTTAAAATTTTGAAAGGAAATCCACTAAAAATTAAACTACCGCCTCAGAGCTATTTATGAAAAGGCAAAAATCCCAAAATAAGCCAAACTATAGCCGTGGTGATCACACCAATGGTAAGTCCAATCCAGAACCAACGGAAAAAAGTCATCCGGATATTTCTTTCTTTCTCCAGGATACCTAAAGCAACAATATTCGCCGTGGAGCCGACCAATGTAATATTTCCTCCCAGGCAACCACCAAATAGTAAAGCCCACCAGAGAGACTGTAGTCCATAACCAAATAATTCTTTAAAACTTTGCACAATAGGAATGAATGCCGCCACTAAAACTACATTATCCAAAATAGATGAGCCGATAGTTGATGTCCAAAGAATAGTGGTTATCAACATAAAAGGATTAGCTTTTACCCAAGAAGATATTTTTGCGGCTAAGACATCAGTGGCTCCTACATATTTTAAGGTCCCCGCTTTGGCAAATAGAAGTAAGAAGAATATAAGTGTCCACCAATCTACATCCTTTTCTACATATTCCCGGGCTTTTTTCCATTTCCAAATCATCACCCCTCCGGCGAAGATTAAGGGAGTACTCAAAAGCAAAGTATTAGATTCCAATTTCCATAAGAGTTCAAAACGATGATGTAAGGCGATGAATAAAAGGGTAGAACCAAAAATAGCTAAACTTAATTTTAATTTTCTTTCCGGAGGAACGGAAATAAGTCTTATTAAAATCTCATTCCTTCCCAACTCCTTTATCTTATTATCCAATTTTCCAATTGCCTTGCGATACCAGAGCATTACCAGAAATATAGTGGCCAAAAGACAAACCCACATCACGGGAAAAGCCTTTAAAATGAAGTCTTCGAAGGTAAGACCGGATTTTGAGGCAATCAGAATTCCAATGGGATTTCCCAAGACGGTGCCGGTGGAGCCAATATTGGTAGAGATAATACTTATAATAACATAGGGGGTAGGTTCCACTTCAAAATAATCGCAAATTTCTAAGATCGCTGCCACCATAAATACAATAGAGGTAACCTCATCTACACAACAGGAAAGAAGGGCCGAAGTTATTGTTATCACAAATATTAACTTCTTAGCAGTTAAATTCCTTATTCTTAAGATAAGGGTAACTAACCAGGCAAAAAATCCTGCCTCCTTAAGTAAACCTACTAAAATCATCATTCCCGCCAAAAATAAAATTACTTCTAAAGAAGCAAATTTGATGAAATTTTCTAAATCCACGGTTTTAGTTACCAAAAGTATCGCTGCACCTAAAAAAGCAATTGCTACTCGAAATTCCCAAAATAAAAGGGTGGCAAAAACTGAAGTGAAAAAAATAGATAGGGCGGTCACCTGTTTAGTATTCAGCCCAATTCTTTGACTGATAAGTGCTACCAAAGTAATTAAAATAAACAAAATTACGAATTTAAGGACTAATCTATTTCCCATCCTGCCCCCTTGGCGTATGTTTTAACGACATCCTCTCGGGCAACAATGCCTATCACTCTTTTCGCTTTATCTAATACGGGAATGCGCCTCACTTTTTGAGTAAGCATAAGGTGGGCTACTTCATATAAATTAGTATCCTCATCAACGGTGATTACCTCTTTCCGCATCAATTGAGCGACAGTCAAGTTTGCCAGGTCCAGAAATTTCTTTTTAATTGATTTGATATTTTCTTCGTAAATGAAACTTCCTATTTTTTCTATGTAAGAAGGTAAGAGATTATTTAAAATATCCTTCTCGGTAAACATCCCTACCAATTTACCCTGCGCATCAATCACTGGTAAGCCGCTGATCTTCATTTTAAATAAAAGGGTTAAGGCATCCTTGGCCTTTTCCTCCGGCCTAACACTAACTACATCTTTAGTCATTATCTCTTTTACCTTCATATAACCCCCTTCCTTTCTAAAAAATTAAAATCTTCTCCTACAATTCCTCTTACTGACTACCAGCATTAACATCCCCAGGTTCTTTCTTTTCCAATTTAGCAATTTCTTCTTCCAGAATCTGATGCATTAAATTTAGTGGGGGATTCTTTCCAGTCCAGATTTTAATAGCCCGCGCTCCCTGGTATACCAGCATCCCCTGGCCATTCAGAGTTCGGCATCCTTTCTCCCGGGCAATACGTAATAGACGAGTTTCGGAAGGAAAATAAATGAGATCACAAACCAGTAAGGGAGGGGAAAGAATATCGAAATTAATCAACAGAGGATCCTCCGGATGTAATCCTACTGAAGTGGCATTTATAAGAATATCCGTTTCTCTAATATTATTAGATAATGTTGGCTCCTCAAGAGCAATAGCCTTAAAGGAACAATCTTTTACTTGGAGAGCAAAATCTTCTGCTAGTTTGCGGGCACGGGAGAATGTACGGTTAGCTACCACTATATGGGCTGCCCCTCGTTGGGCCAGTTCCAGACTGATAGCCCGGGCGGCACCGCCAGCTCCCAGAATTACTATTTTTTTACCGGTAACTTCCACCCCTTGGTCTTTAAGAGAATGGAAAAATCCCCAGCCATCAGTATTATAACCTTTCAAGCAATTAGCCTGGATTTCAATGGTATTCACTGCCCCAACCGCCCGGGCCTTGGGAGTGATCTCCTGTAAATAAGGTAATACCTCTTCTTTAAAGGGAACAGTAAGGTTAAAACCTCGCCAGTGGAGTATAAGTGCTGCCTTAATAGCTTCTTCCAGCCCTTTCGGCTCCACCTCAAATGCCAGATATACCAGATTCAGCCCCATAGCCTGATAGGCAGCATTATGTATCGGTGGAGATAGTGTATGCTTTACCGGATAGCCAAATAATCCCACTACCTCAGTGTATCCATCAATCCGGACCATCTTCTGCTTGCCTTCCTTACCGGAATTATGTTAAAATTCGGGCATAAATTCTCTGGTGGGAGAAACTTTTATGGCCCCATCGATAAATGAATCCGATTTAAGTGAAAAAACCCTTAAAACTAAGAAAATTTTTCAGGGAAAAATTATCAGCCTCCGGATCGAGGAAGTAGCCCTTCCCGATGGAAGCACCACCACGCGCGAAATTGTTGAACATCCGGAAGCAGTAGCTATTCTTCCTCTTCTGGAAGATGGCCACATTCTCCTAGTTCAACAATACCGGAAACCCATCAACCACACTACCCTGGAAATTCCTGCCGGTAAAGTGGAACCAGGGGAAAATCTTCAGGCCTGCGTGCAAAGGGAACTCGAGGAAGAAACTGGTTATTCTGCTGGGAGTTACTATAAAATCCTCAGTTTTTATCCCACTCCTGGTTACAGCAACGAAATTATCCATATCTTCCTGGCCCGTAATCTGGTAAAGAAAAAAGCGCATCCGGAAAGTGATGAATTCCTCCGACTGACTTTCTTCACCCTGGAAGAAACGGTTAAACTCATCCAGGAAGGAAAAATCCTGGATGCTAAAAGTATTATCGCCATCTTGGCCCTAATGTGTCGGCTCGCGGACTGATTTCTCCTAGATACGGTATAGGAGAGGAATTTCATCGCAGTCAGGAAATTTTATGCATTTTATACAATCCGCCCAGATTTTATGAGGCAATTCCGAACGGGTGATTAATTTAAAACCCACCTTTTCAAAAAATTTCGGCTGATTAGTAAGCACAAAGACACGACTTATCCCCAACCGACGGGCTTCTTTCAAGCAGGCTATAACCAGCTGACGACCAATTCCCCGTCCCTGATATTCTTTCTTTACCGCTAAAGAGCGAATTTCTGCCAAATCTTCCCAACTCACATGAAGAGCACAGACTCCCACCACGATATCATCTTCCCAATAGATAAAAAAGTCCCGCATTTGTTCGTAAAGATCATTTAAAGAACGGGGTAATATTCCCCCTCCCGGAGCATAAAAATTTATTAATTTCTGAATCTCTCTTACGTCAGAAACTTTGGCCTTCTCAATCATGGCATCTTCCAAGGGGTATTTTAGGGGGCGATTCCTTTCCGACTGGTAGTCATATAAATCATCTCCCTCGTTCCCAATGTTGGCTCTGTTGCACCATTTCCCGAGCATGCTGTAAAGTTACGGCAGTAATTTCCTCTCCGGCCAACATACGCGCAATTTCTTCTATTTGATCCTCGGCTTCCAGTTTTTCCACTCGGGTTAAAACTCGATCTTCCACTGGCTTCTTGACCACCCGGTAATGAGTCAGAGCGAAACTCGCAATCTGCGGTAAATGGGTGATACAAATAACCTGATGGGAATTTCCCAGTAGGCTTAATTCTTTCCCTACTACCTGAGCGATGCGTCCTCCAATTCCTGCATCTACCTCATCAAATATGAGAGTGGGAATGCGATCTACTCCGGCGAGGATACTCTTCAAGGCTAACATAATGCGAGAGAGTTCTCCTCCGGAAGCAATTCTAGCCAAAGATTTTAATTCTTCTCCCGGGTTAGGAGAGAGGAGAAACTCTATTCTATCTATTCCCCGGGAGCGTAACTCCCATCTTTTGTCATCCAGCATGATAATTCCTTGCGGATCTTCCTTATGGGTAATGGCTACACTAAAACGGGCTTTTTCCATACCTAGATTTTTTAATGCCTCTTCTACTCTTACCTCCAGCTCTCGTGCCACTTGCTCTCTTCGCCGGGACAGGTCTATCGCCATATCCTGAAGTTCAGCAATAACCTCCTCCAGCTGCTTCTTAACTTGTTCCATTTCTTCTTCCCGGTGAATTATCTGTTCTCTCTGTTTATCAATCTTTTCCCGGTAGTGAAGAATTTCTTCGATAGAGTCTCCATATTTTTTCTTAAGCCGATGGATTAGATCAAGTCGTTCCTCAATTTCCTCCAGGCGATGAGGATTGAATTCAATTTTCTCCTGATAATCTCTAAGCATCCGGGAATTCTCTTCCAGTGTTAAGCGGGAAGATTTTATCTCTTCCAGCCAGGGTTTTGCTCTTTCATCTATGGAAGCTACCACCTGGAGAGAGTTGATAACTTCCACCAGCCGATCAATCACTGTATCCCGGTTTTCCATTCCATAAAGCAACTGGTAAGCCTGAAAGACATTTTGGTACAATTTTTCGGCGTTCAAGAGAATAACTCTTTCGGCCATTAATTCTTCTTCCTCTCCCGAACGTAGCCTGGCGCCATCAATCTCTTTCATCTGAAAATCAAAAAGGTCGAGTTGCCGCGCTTTTTCTTTTTCATCTCCCATCATCTGTTCCAGAGTCTGAGTTAATTTCTGCCAGCGATGATAATGCTGGATAAAATCATCCCGCAATTTCTGGAGGCCCCCAAAATCATCCAGTAAATCCAGCTGCCGGTCAGCATAAAGCAGGGATTGATGAGTATGTTGACCGTGGATATCTACCAGATTTTCCCCTATCTTTTCTACCGTAGCCTGAGCTACTAAACTGTCATTGATAAAAGTGCGATTCCTGCCTCCCCGATTTATCTCCCGGCGAATGAGCAGACCTTCTTCCCCGCAGCTTATCCCCAGATCACTAAGAATCCCGGCAATTACCCCTTCCCAATCCAAGTCAAACCAAGCTTCGATAACAGCTTGATTTTCACCGCTCCGGACTTGTTCATCAAAGGCCCGCGCACCCAGAACCAGATTTATGGCATCCACGATAATAGATTTACCAGCACCCGTCTCCCCGGTGAGAATATTTAAGCCAGAAGAAAAATCCAGGGTAAGATGATCAATAAGAGCAAAATTACGAATATTTAACATACGCAACATAAAATTATTGCCCTCCCCACTTCAGTTTATTCCGAAGAATTTGATAAAAAGTGCGTTCTGGAAAGACAACTAATTTTATTCTTAAATCTGCCTTCCGGAGGTGAAGGATATCACCCGGTAAAGGATTGAAATTTACCTGCCCATCAGCAGTTATAATTAGCTCAGCTTCCTTCTCCTTTACCTTAACTGATACCGTCTCAGTAACCGGTATGACAAGTGGCCGATTGGTAAGGGTGTGGGGACAGATAGGAGTCAAAAGTATCGCTTCCAGAGTAGGATGAACTACCGGTCCCCCCGCGGAAAGGGAATAGGCAGTGGAGCCAGTGGGAGTGGATATAATTAATCCATCGGCGGCATAAGTGGTAAGATATTGCCGGTTGATATAGGTTTCAAAATGCAGTAAGCGAGCAAAGACTCCTCGTCCGATTACCACTTCATTGAGTGCATGAAACTGAGCCAAGGTCTTTTTATCTCGTTCTACTCCGGTTTCCAGCAACATCCTTTCTTCCACCCGGTACCGACCGGAGCAATATCCTTCCAGAACGGAAAACAGTTCTTGTCGGGCAACACTGGTTAGAAACCCCAATCTCCCCAGATTAATTGCTAAAATAGGTACTTCCGACCGGTTAAGGTACTTAACCACTGAAAGTAAGGTTCCATCGCCTCCCAGAATTATTACTAAGTCAGCTTTATTCAGAATATTAGAAGGACTTTCCCCCATTTCTGGCCTTCCCATCAGTCGGGCGCAGACTACGTCCACCAGCGCTTGACAACCTCGCTGGGAGGCCCAGGATAAAAGTTGATTTAATACCTCCAAAGTCTCTTTTTTCTGAGCATTACCAACAATTCCCAGTATTTTCAATTTCATAAGTCTTTACCAGAGCTATTGAAAGAGGTCAATCTGAACGGGTTTCTTCTCTTCTTCTTGAAAAATATTAATTTCTCCGTAAACCCCATCGTATCCCGGTAATACCTTTACCTTCCCCTCCCGCACACGGGCTATCCCTTCTACCAACCTTTCCGAAGTATATCGACGTAAATCTTCCAGAGGCAACCACAAAAGAACCTCAAATTCTGTTCCCGCCTGAGGAACCAGTTTCTGATATTCTGCTTCTACTGTCGCCGTTCCCACCTGTTTGCTTAGAATATCGGCAATAATTTCATCCAGAGGAATCATGTGCCGGAAAGGAATCGCTCCCGGAGGAACTTGCCCATCCGGACGATCGGCCAGCATCTCTACCCGATGCATCACTCCAATAGTCAATTTTCTCCGGCAGATAGGACAAAAATCATTGTGCTGCTGAGATTCCTGCGGTGAAAGTCGCACTCCGCACTTACGATGTCCATTATAGTGATATTTTCCTTCCTGAGGAAAAAATTCCACGGTAAAAAGAAATTTTTCTTTATCTTTTTCCCTGATGGCTTTGCAAATTTGATAATAGTCCAATACCCGGGAAAAAACGTTAGCCTCCCTTCCAATCTTAGCCGGAGAATGGGCATCGGAGTTAGAAACCAGGACGTAACGATCCAGACCACTCAGACGCCAGTTCATAGCCGGATCACTACTGAGGCCGGTCTCCAGGGCATATATTTCTTTCGTTTTATCCTGGAAGCAATCTTCCACCCTATCGAAGCCCGAATGGGCACCAAAAAGGGAATACCAGGGGGTCCAGGCGTGAGAAGGGATAATCATACTATCGGGACAAACGGTCAACACTATTTCCGTCATATCCCGGACGGTAAGACTGAGAGTGGGACGCCCATCACTTTCTAGAGCTCCGTAAAAAGATAACTTGCGGTTAATTTTTTCTACCGCTTCAAAATTAGGGACGAAAATCAAATTATGAATCTTTTTAGTAATTCCCCCTTTCAGAAATACATTGTTTACTTCGGCAGTAAGAATAAAACATGTTTCCCCGTAACGGTAAATCCCCTCTCCCGTGGGTATCAATTTATTTTTTAATTCTCTCAACCAGCGGGGATGGGTAAAATCTCCCGTCCCCAATAGACTAATTCCTTTACGACGGGCAAACTGATCCAGGTGTTCCAGGTCCATTTCCTCACTGGTTGCCCGACTATATTTAGAATGAATATGAAAATCAGCCACCAGATACATTTTACTCTCCTAAATGAAGATTTCGGGTACTACTATAAAACCTTGCTCTCCATCACCTAAAAGGATGCATTTAGAGGGTTCCTTCCAGTATAGAAAAGCAGTATACGCCGCCATGAGGGCGTCAATTCTATCCGCCAGTTGCAGTAATTGCAAAGAAGAAAGAGCACAAATCTTTCTCCAGGGATCATGATTTTTAACATAGGGAGAAAGACCCAACTTCTTCTGCAAAACCGAAATCAGAACTTTTAAAGCTTCTCCTCTTTGTTCAGTCTTACCTTTCTTATAAGAGGGAAGATTTCCTTTAAAAAGAATTTTTAGAGCGGCATAAGGGTAAGTCTCTAAAATTCGGCGTAGCTTCCTCCGCCGTGAAAGTTGGGGAGTACACACAAAACCTAAAGAGGACAATTTTTTTACCAACTCCTCCCCTCTCACCCCGCCATAAACCCGAAAATACCATTCCCGATTGGTGGGATAGGCGCTGATGCGATAGTGCCGGTAGCGGGAAGCAAGCATTTTTTCACAGAAGCGAATTTTTAGACCCGGTGGAACCCGTAAGGAGGCATCCACTCCTATTAGGCAATTCCGGGAAGCAGATTCTTCTACCACCCGTAATATCTCCTCATCGGTAGTAACATGCTCCACGCGCTGGATTTTTCGATTTTCATTTAATACCACAATAGCAGTTCTTTTCTCCAGAGGGGGATTCAACTTCCAAGCCAGATCAATTCCCAGAAAATTAATTTCTGATAAGGGCATGCTTTGTTCAATCTTATGCCGGTGGCCGGGGTCTTACACTATTTCCGGTTCATTCTTTCGGCTTTCAATTTTTGACACCAGGAACGCAATTCTTCTTCCTGAAAAGGAAGAATTTCTTCCTCTCCCCGGGCCAGAGATTTTACTTTTATTACCTTTCGTGAAGCCTCTTCCGAACCCAGGAAAACGACATAAGGAATACCTAAAACCTGGGCATCCTCGGCATTCTTCCCCGGCTTTTTACCCAAAATATCCATCTCCACGCGCAGATTTTCCCGTCGCAACGCCTCTGCTACCTGCAAAGCATAAGCATAAACATCACCAATAGGAGCAATCCGCACATCCACTAACCCGCTTTTTATCCCACCGGGAGTCGATTCTTTATTCTCTTCTTCCAAAGCTAGTTTTATCCGCTCCAGGCCGTAGGAAAAACCAATAGCAGGAGTGGGAATTTTCCCTCCCAGGGTAGTAACTAATTCGTCGTATCTCCCCCCACCACATATTTGACTAGCGGTTTCTAAAAGGTGGCAGTGAATTTCAAAAATAACTCCGGTGTAATACTGTAACCCCCGGGAAAATCCGAAATCTACCACTGCTCGATTCCAATCCAGACCATGAAGGTCAAGATAGTGAATAACATCCTGGCATTCCTTTAGTAATCCGGTGTCCAGATGATATTCTCTTAATAAGTCATCCACTCGGCGGAAGACTTCTCCTGGAAGGCCGCAAATATTGCTCAGTTGCTCTACAAAATCCAAAACTTTCTGGAACTTCTTTTTCGCTTCCTCTCTGGAGTCAATATTTTTTAATTTTTTCCCCAATTCTTCCCTTTTTATTTCTCCCTTCCCTAGCGCTTCCAGACTTCCCAGCAATAAATCCCGATAAGAATTTTTCAGCCGGTATTTTTTCAGTAGTTCCAGAAGGAGGCCAATACTACCAATGTGGAGCTTATAAGTTCGTAGACCAAGTTGTTCCAATCCTTCGCAGGCCAATTTTATTACTTCCGCATCTGCCTTCGATCCTTCAGCTCCTAACAATTCCACTCCGGCATGAGTAAACTGCCGGTATCTTCCTCTTTGCTGCTTATCATAACGAAAGCAGGAACCAAAATAATAGAGCCGGAGAGGCATTCGCGCTTTTTGTAATCCTTGAAGATAGGCTCTAACTATGGAAGGCGTCATTTCTGGGCGGAGACAAAGTTTCCTTCCACCACGATCTTCGAAAATATACATTTTGCTCAGGATTTCTTCTCCCGACTTCCGTAGAAGTAATTCTAGATATTCAATAATGGGAACCTCGATTCCTTGATAACCGAATGATTCAAAACAATCTTTAAGAGTATCTATTATTTTTTCACGACCATAATATTCCGTCGGAAAAATATCATCCGTTCCTGGAATCCGCGAGATTAAAGCTTTTCCCACCAAAAATTTACCTCCTCGGTAATATTGTAGGGAAGGACTCACTGACAGTCAAGCGGAATTCCCGCCCTAGCCAAAATTGAAAAAAATTAGGGACAGCGCCCATTTATTTAATTTTCCGTGGCCTCCCTCTCGGGTGAGGAACTAATACCCGTCCCACCAGTTCTTCTATTTCCTTAACAAAGGATTCGCTTCCTGCAGGACGCCCTGTGAATGTACAACTTCTAATCTGTTGTATCATTCTTTCTTCGTCGGGAGTGGAAAGATATTCCCGCCAATTAGCTATCTCCTGCAACAAGGGAAGATCATTGGATATTATAGGATCATTAATTTTCGATATATGACTTAAAGCACTTGACCACGGATAATCTTCTGCTTGTTTTACTAACCTCGCTCGAACGGGATTCCTCTCTACATATCGCACAGCTGCATAAAGATGAACCTCATCTAATGGACAAGAATAAAATCGACCCTGCCAAAGATGTCCCCTTTTCTTCTCCCTGAGGTTAAAATATTGAGAATAGCGCATATGAGCTTGATTAAATGTTCTTGCCATAGAGTCTAAATTTTGAGGAACAACAATGAAATGAACATGGTTATCCATCAGACAATACGCCCAGATCTTAAGAATATATTTTCTGCTGTATTGTTTTATCCATTCAAGGTATTGCTCTCTGTCATTTTTGTTTTGAAAAATAATTTGCTGATAATTCCCTCTCTGAGTAACGTGATGAGGGATATTTGGTACTACAACCCTTGCTATCCTGGGCATTGTAAACTAATCCTAGCGAGTGCTGGTTATCCTATCAATTTAAAAATGGGCGCTGTCCCTATTTAACCTATTTAAAAAAGACTAGGGTTTCTCCTCCGTAGGGAATAACTCCAACCTTGGCATTTTGACCATGATAATAAAAAATTCTTTCCAACGCTTCCTGGACACTGGTCGCTTCTTCAAACCCGAGAGCTTTTTTATGTTCCGGGGTTAACCCGGGGGAGATACAGATTACTCTTGCTCGAGGGAGTAGCTGTGAATGTCCTAAACAAAGTCCTACCCCGATGAGATCTTTTATTTTTCCTTGTTCCACCGCCTGTTTAATAGCAGAGGTATCTTTACTACACCAATGCATAAGAGTCTCTTCGTGTTCCGGGGCATTACCGGAAAGTCCCTCCGTGGCTGTAATAAGGAAAATAATGGTCCCTCCCGGACGGACGCCAAAATAAGCGTGAACCAGGGCCTTATAGCCCTGCCAGTAATCTATCTCAGTAGGATAGGCGGAACAGACGACAACATCTGCCAGACCAGGAATTTGCGGCCGGTATACGGTCTCCGCAAATTTCACCCCTGCCCGGTGAGCCTGGATAAAATCTCCGGCAAATGCCCGCAGCAACCTACCCTGAGGATCCAGTACAGTATTGAGGATAAAATCCAAGCCTATGCGGACAGCTACCGCTTCCGCTTCTTTACGAATCAGATTACCTACATCACCACAAATTTTTGTTATATCCTCCTGCATTCCCGCCAGCAGATGAGTCTTCTCGGTAGTTTCCTGTCCGCAAACACCAGGTTGAATCATTTTGGCACCCCCGCTCCATCCAGTAATGGGATGGGGAACCAGGTTCCCCACGCTAATTTTTATATCTGCATGATAGACTTCCTGGCGGATGGCAATCGGGGTACCCTGGGGGGTAAAACCTAGATGAATAAATTTATCCTTTTCTCGATAGTCGGAATTGCTGATTAAAAAACGTTGAAAAATGTCTTTCCCAAAGCGATTTCTAATCTCTCCGGGAGTAAGGCAGCGATGAGTCCCCAGCCCAATAACAATGGTTATATTTTCTACTGGAACCCCAGCAGAAAGTATTCTTTCCAGAATTAATGGTAGAATCTGCTTCTGAGGTGTGGGACGAGTAATATCATCCACCATCAGAGCAATTTTCTTCCGGGGAGAAACTATCTTCTCCAGACTATCGCTACCCAAAGGATGATCCAGCGCCCGGTTTATTTCAGTATTAGGATCGGGAGGGGATTCCAAACGGGGAAGAGCTACGAATAAAAGATTTTGGGAAGGGAGATGAAGTGTCTCTTCCTTGCCCTGAAAAGGAAGTTTAATTTCCACCATAATTCTCTATCTCCTGAATTATAATAAAATGGGCGCTGTCCCTAATTTTATGTCCCATAATTCTCCATCTCCTCAAGTATTTTCATAACTGCTTCTTGGGGATCCTTTGCCTGAAGGATGGGACGTCCCACTACTATGAAATCCGCCCCGGCAGATATAGCCTCTCCCGGAGACATTACCCGGGCTTGATCATCATATGAAATCCGGACCGGCCGGATACCAGGAGTTACAATTAAAAAATCCGATTTCCAGATACGACGGAGAAGACCAACTTCACGTGGAGAAGCCACTACGCCATCCAATCCTGCTTCCCGGGCCAGATGAGCCAGCTTTAGAACCTGATCTTCCAGCCTTCTACCAATTCCCAAATCCTGTTTTAATGTTTTAGACTCTATGCTCGTTAACACTGTGACTCCCAGAATTAATGGCCGGATTATTCCTAGAGATTCTGCCCGTCGGACAGTGGCCTCCGCTGCCTGCCGCAACATTTCCATCCCCCCTGAGGCATGCACGGTAAACATAAAAACCCCCAGCTGGGTTACTGCTTCACAGGCACGGGCAACCGCATAAGGGATATCATGCAATTTACAATCGAGAAATACTCGCTTACCCGATTGATGCAAAATAGATATAATTTCTGGACATTGAAAATAAAGGGAATAGCCTACTTTAAATATTTCAACCAGGCTTTTTAGTTGATTTATAAAACTGAGAGCCCTTTCTCGATTATCAACATCCAGTGCCACTATCAATCTTTCCTTCATCTTTATAGTCATTTTTTAGTTCTTTAAAAAATCATTCTATAAATTTACCGGAAATTTACCAGGAAGGGACTAAAATTTCCAATTTCACTTCTACCACGCCGGGACCCACCAATCCAATTTCTTGGGCGGCTGCCCAGGAGAGATCAATAATTCTTCCCTTTCGCCCCGTCACTTTTTCATTCCAGGGTCCGCGATCGTTTATTCTTACAATTACCGAGCGATTATTATTCCGGTTGATTACCCGCACCATGGTATTAAATGGTAGATCCCGGTGAGCAGCAGTAAGGGCTTCGGGGTCGAATATCTCTCCGCTGGCAGTTATTCTACTCCGGAATTCCTCTCCGTACCAGGAAGCCAGTCCGTATTGGGTTTTCACCACTGTCCAGGAATCCTGGGAGACTCCCTCTTTCATAGGCGGCGCAATACATCCTCCTAACGTCACCGCTATCAGCAGTGGCAAAAATAAGATAACCTTTTTCCCTTGAAATCGGAAAATCGGCGGGATTAAGAGAACAACTTTGCCTATAGTTACTGGCAGAAGAAAGAAAAGCTTTTGTCTTTGGAATTGAATACTTGGCGGTGCTGAGGAAACTACTTTGCCCGGAATCGCTGGTACAAAATAAAGATTTTTTTTCACTTAGGAATCTTCAACCTCGCCACTACCGATTTGCAAACTTCCTACCAGGGAGTTAATGTCCGAAATTTTGTTTCCCTGAAGATATTCCCTAAAACCGGAGATAATTTCCGGAACGGCGTGAGGATTAATGAGATTAGCCGTACCCACTGCTATTGCCCGCGCGCCCGCAATAATAAATTCTAAAGCATCATTGGCGCACATAATTCCTCCCATTCCAACTACCGGAATACTTACCGAGCGGGTAACCTCCCAGACCATTCTCACCGCAATCGGCTTTATTGCCGGTCCAGAAAGTCCTCCCACCACTGAAGAAAGTTTGGGCCTCCGCGTTTTCACATCGATAGCCATAGCCCGAACGGTATTAATTAGTGAAAGAGCATCTGCACCCCCATTCTGAGCCATGCGAGCAATAACAGTAATATCAGTAACATTGGGACTCAATTTTACCAACAAAGGATGGTGAGTAACTTTCCGCACCTTTTGCACAATGCGGTAGGTAAGTTCGGAATCGAGAGCAATAATTACTCCATTCTGAACATTGGGACAGGATAGATTTAACTCCAATCCCCCAATTCCCACTATGCGATCTAATTGCGAGGCCAGTTCCACATATTCTTCCTCCATCTTACCGGTAGAAATGCCAGCAATGCTCACAATCACTGGGATCTTCAGGGTTTGCAGAAAAGGCCATTTGTCCTTCAGGAAATTTTCCAGTCCCGGATTTTGCAGTCCGATCGTATTCAATAAACCTGAGGGAGTCTCTGCCAGTCGTGGCGGAGGATTTCCCGGACAGGGAGAAAGAGTAATGGTTTTTACTACCAGAGCTCCCAGCTGGTTTAAATCCCAGAATGAAGCAAACTCTTCCCCGTAAGCAAAAGTCCCGGAAGCTACCATAACCGGGTTTTGCATGTGGATGCCTCCCACATCAACTGCCAGTGAGGGTAAAAATTCCATTAAAATCTCTCCTGCCCTTGCAATCTCCTTATTATCTCCCTAAAATTATGAGCTTCCTAAATTTCAAAATTTTTGCTCGCACGTAATATTTTCCTTCCTCACATCCCAGTATTTTTCTACCTCACATCCGATTGGCCTTGGAAGATTTTTTCGACGGGAAACACCGGTCCCTCCTGGCAAACTCGTAAGTATTGTTCGCCCGTAGCTTCACAGATGCACCCTCTGCAAACTCCAAGCCCGCAGGCCATATTTTCCTCCAGAGCTACCTCACAAGGTATCCCATTAAGAAAGGAAATTTTTGCTACTTCCGCCAGCATTTCCCGGGGACCGCAAGCGAAAATTTTGGTAAATTGAGGCCAGTGACTTTCGAAAAGTTCTTCCGCTAGCAATTGGGTAACTATCCCTTTCTCCCCGTAACTGCCATCTTCAGTAGCGATCCTAACTTTCACTCCCAAAACTTGAAACTCTTTAACCGCCAATACTTCCGAACTTGTGCGCGCTCCTGTTAGCAGAATGACTTTTCTACCACGTAGATGAGAAGATGATTCCTTCAAAGCTTTCCATTGCCACAGAATAGTCTCGGTCAGGAAGAGTAAAGGGGCAATACCCATCCCTCCCGCTACCAGAATGGCAGTACGCATTTGTTCCTCCCAGCTAAAGCCTTTACCCAGGGGGCCGAGAACATCGAGATATTCCCCCGCTAACTTACGAGAAAGCAGAGCGGTACCTTTACCTACTACCCGGTAGAGAATTTCAATTTTATCACCAGGAGACCCATCTCGAGAATAACGTATCCGATAAATACTGAATGGCCGGCGCAAAAGAGGATCGCTTCCACAATCCACCCGTAGATGAATAAACTGGCCCGGCCGGGCGGAGGCAGAAATTTCCGGAGAGTTCAGGACCAGATGAAAATATCCCGGCGAGACTTCTTGGTGGGAAGAAATTTTTACCTTCCCTAAAAACATTTGTCTGATATTAACATGAAGATTAATAAAAAACAAGCCTGAGGAGTGGATATTCTATTTAGGGGAAAAGCCTACGGAATATATTTTACCAAAACGGTGCATATTGACTTTTGAGCGGAAATGAGATAACTTAAAGGAAATTCAAGAATATTAAAAATGGGCGCTGTCCCCATTTAAGATATGAAGATTGGGATTGTATCTGATACCTGTGTTCCTTACCCTAGCGGAGTAGCAGAATACGTTTATCACGTCTATACCGGCCTTAAAAATCTGGGAGTGGATGCTAAGATCATTACCTCCCGCTACCATGAAGAGATAGAAGATAAGGGTCTTATTCGGTTGGGTAAAACCTTTATTTTTCCCTATAATGGCAATTATGTTACCCTTACTATGGGTCGCAGATTGGGTTTTCATTTGAAAGAAATCCTGCGAAAGGAAAAATTCGATATCCTTTATATTAATGGTCCTTTGGGACCAGTTCTTCCGTTACTCTCGACCATCCATTCCTCTTGCATAAATGTTGGAGTATTTCATGCCTACCATGCCCGGAATCTAGCCTATACCTTTTTCCACCCCTGGCTCCGGCATTATTTCCAGAAATTAAAAGGTAAAATCGCTGTTTCCGAAGCCGCCCGGGAAGCGATAGCTCGCTATTTCCCCGACCACTACCTAATCATTCCCTGTGGAGTAAATGTTCAGCGATTCCACCCTGACATTCCTCGACTTCCCCAATATGATGATGAAATTTTTAACATTTTATTTGTGGGGAGACTGGAACCACGGAAGGGTTTAACTTACCTTCTGAAAGCATTTCCCTTCATCAAGCAGGAAGTAGACAGCACCAGGCTCATAGTGGTGGGTTCGGGGCCCGAGGAAAAAAAATACCGGGCACTGGTCCCGGCGGAAGTTAAAAAGGATGTCCATTTTGCAGGGCGGATCGACCGGGAATTATTACCTTCTTTTTATGCCACCGCTGATATTTTCGTCTCTCCCGCTACTGGACAAGAAAGTCTGGGAATAGTGCTTCTAGAGGCCATGGCCTCTGGGAAGCCGGTGGTGGCTTCGGATATACCAGGATACCGAACGGTCATTACCCATCCCGAAGAAGGGGTACTGGTGGAACCTCGTGATCCCGAAAAACTTGCCCGGGCAATCATTGAATTGTTATCCTCTCCCGGGAAAAGGAAAAAACTAGCCCTCGGAGTACGGAAAAGAGCGGAAACTTATTCCTGGGATAATATTAATCGTAGAATACTGGAATTTTGTCAAAACCTTCTCTCCTGATTATCCACTTATGGAAGGAGAATTCTCATGCGCCGGCACTTTCCGGAAGTTTTGCACAATAAAAATTTTTTTCTCCTTTACTGCGGACAGTTAACCTCCCAGCTGGGAGACCAAATTAACACCATGGCGCTAATTGCTCTTATTTGGGGCTCAGCTCCCGGCTCGGCCCTGGAACTGGCCAAACTTATGCTAGGAGCTTTTATTCCCTTTGTTTTTTTCTCCCCCCTTTTCGGGGTAATCATCGATCACTATGACCAGAAAAAAATCCTTATCTTTTCCGATATTTTAAGGGGATTATTAGTAATGGCCATACCCCTTATCCGGATGGTAGAAACTTCCAATTTATCGGTCTACGTCATAGTTTTTTTGGTTTTTTCCATTAACCGTCTTTCCGCTTCTGCTAAATCTTCGGTAATTTCCAGTGTAGTTCCAGAAAAAGATTTACTTCCTGCCAACACTCTGGCTACCAGTTCCGGCAAGGTCATGGAAGTAATGGGATTGGCAGTGGGGGGATTTATTGTTAAATGGGTGGGGTGGCGAGGAGGATTTTATCTTAATTCTCTTTCTTATTTCCTTTCGGCAATAATTATTTCTTATCTGATAATTGAGAAACCCTTTCCTTTACTCCGGGAACTGGGAGTCTTCACCACGGAATTATTACCTCCGGCGGGAGTCGCCCACCACCGTCAGGAAGTCCAGGAGCGAATGAAAAATAGCTGGAGGAGATTTACCATTCAGTTGAAGGACGGGCTGAAATCTATTGTTCGCTATCGGGTAATTCTTTTTTCTATCAGTTCCATTGGAGTACTCTTTTTTGCCATTGGAATGATTGCCGTTTCTTTCTTCATTCTCCTCCCCCAAAAATATGGTACGGGAGTGGAAAAAGCGGGAATTCTCTCCGGAGCAGCAGGATTGGGCGTGTTTCTTGGTTCTATTGTCCTGGGACGTTATGGTAGACAATTTTCCAAAAAAAATATTTCCCTTCTTTGCTTTTTGATGTTAGGTTTGGGATTGATGATGGCCGCACGAGTAAATACTCTTCATTTTCTGATTATAATTTCAGGATTTCTAGGGTTTTTCTTTTCTCCCATCCCTATTTCAGCGGAGGTTCTTCTCCAGGCCAATGTTCCCCGGGAACTTCGGGGAAGAGTAATGGTCAGTAAAGATTCGGTAGAGAAAATTTCCTTACTGATGGGCGTGGCGGTCACCACTTTGCTAATGGTTCTGGTGGGAGGGAAAGTTATCGCTCTAACGGTCCCTGCTGTTTTACTCCTCTCCTTTACTGCGGTAGCGATTTTTGCCTTTCGGCATCGTAAGAGTGTTCTGCAAGAAGATTGGTGGGTAACTAGCTGATAAACCCCGAGCTTTCCCCTTTTATATCCTAGGGCTGCTTAACTTTTACATCCTAGGGCTGCTTAATGAGTAGGTAACAAATAAAAAATGGGAAGGGTTTAAATCAAACGATAACTCCGTTAGGATAACGCTGAAGAATCGCGGGATCGTGACCGGGAAGGACGATGGCGGCCTTTTTCTTTATCCATTGCATAGCTTCCACACACTGGACAAGAGAATAGGGAGCCCCGGCGGGAATGTTTTCTTCCAGATTTCGGTAGGTGTAAATGGTATCCCCCGTGAATACTGCTGTTCCTTTACTGGTATTTACACAGATTGCCTGACTGCAGGGAGAATGTCCCCCAATCCAGAAAGTAGTAATCCCCGGAACAATTTCTTCCTCATCTTCTGCCAGCACCAATCTTTGCGGCCAGCCTTCCACTAATCCCTCCAGGAAATCCCGAGGAATGGAATTCGGTCCCCCCGGTGAAGACAGAGTTTCTAGAAATCCTTTTTTAGAAACTACTACCCGAGCATTGGGAAAAAGATGTACCCCGGTGCTATGATCATAATGAAGATGGGTTAAAAAAATCCAAGTTACTTCTTGAGGATCTACCCGATATTTTTTTAATTGAGACTTGAGATCTTCCCCTGGTAAGGATCTGACACCTCCTGGAATATAAGCGCTGGTAATTTCATTAAAATAGTCCCAGTTACGGGCTTCAGTATCCACCAGAATAGGTTTTTCTGCTCCCCGAATTAACCATACATAGCAAAACAAATCAATCAATCGGTTATATTCCGCGTTGAAAAAAACCAATGGGCCTGGAACTTTACACTCCCCTACCTTTAAAGCTTGAATTGAATATTCCATTTTCGCCATTCCTTTCCCTATTTATTATATAATTTAATTTAGAGAGAAAAGGGATATTTCCCCAATTTCTTCATAACTTCCCCGATTACCTGGAAGTTTTCTTTTTTGACATCGGGAGTGGTCCCGCTAACCAGAATAAAGTTATCCCCGGGAGCTACTTCTTCCAACACTTCCCTTACATATTGAGCCACCCGGGAAGGAGGACCTTCCCTCAGGACAGTAGGTTCTACAACTCCTAAAATTACTATTCCTTTTCCCCAAATTTTTCTTGCCTCCCATATAAAAGTATCTCCGGTGGGGGGAGGACAAAGGCAATCAAAACCATCAATTTCGATATCCTTCACCATGGAAAGGAAATCTTTTACATGTCCACAAGCATGAAAGATAAAAAGTTTCTCGACGGAATGACAGATATCGGCACACTGGCGAAGAACCGGCACCACGAAATCGCGAAACATACCGGGAGTGATCAGGAAACTATCGGCATCATCATAAGAAATAATTACTTCGGCCGATGATTGTGCTAGCAAGCGATAAGCCTGGAGATACTTCTCTCTCATAACTTCCAGCAACTCTTTCACTTTCAAAGGATAGTCCTGAAGGTGGTAAATGAAACGCTCCCCTCCCATAAAGAATCTTATTAGGTCCATTATGGGAGTAGAAGGGCCGTTAGGAGTAGCTAGACCATCATTGCCAATATACCTTACCCTTTCTTGGAAGTTCTCTTCATCAAGCCAGTAAGATGTATTTTCCCAGTAATATCGAAAAGCGGGATAGTCTTCCACACTTTTAATCATAAATTCCGTTACGTATGTAGTATTGCCAAAAGCGAAATTTACGGTTCTTTTTTCTTCCTGAAGGATACCGATGGGGGTTTCGACTTTACGGGAGAGCACTCCATTTTTTTCTACTTCCGTTATTTCCATATTGGTATAAGAGGTCTCCAGAAGGGAGACATGGCGGTCCATAATATCTCCGCCGAGGAATCGCACGATATCCACCGTATTCCTCCTTTTCTGAAGCTCTTCGGGAATAAAGGTGGGAATGCCATAGTCATCTACTAAAGGAGTATAGGGAATCCATTCCGGTTCCTGATGATGTAAAACCTTGAGCAGATTTTCTCGCGGTGTCATATGCAATCTTTCACTTACACTTTTAAACCACTGAGCACTATTCCCTGGATAAAATGTCTTTGCAACATCAAAAAAACTATAAGAACTGGCAACACAATCACCACCGCTCCCGCCATGACCAAATTATATTGTGTCCACCATTGATTAGAAAACATTGCCACCCCTACGGGCAGAGTCTTGGTGTTAGAACTACTGGTAACCACCAGTGGCCAAAGAAAGCTATCCCAGCTCCAGAGAAAGATAAAAATGCTGAGGGCAGACAAAGCTGCTTTGATATTAGGAAGAATAATCCGCCAGTAAATTTGAAATTCGGAACAACCATCAATGCGTGCCGCATCCATTAGACTTTCCGGAACCTCGAACATAAATTGACGCATGAGAAATATACCAAAAGCATTTACCGTCCAGGGAGCAATTAAGGCATAAAAAGTATCAATCCAGTTAAAAAGTGTCATCTCGATATAAAGAGGGATCATTACTACTGCAAAGGGAACCATCATGGAACTTAAGACAATTAAGAAGAGAACATTATTACCGCGAAACCGATATTTCGCAAAAATGAAACCGGCTAACGAACTGGTAAAGAGAACCATAGGTACCGCACAAGCAGTAACTATAGATGAATTCCGAAAAAATTTGCCAAATTCTGCCTGCTGAAAAAGACGACGGAAATTGTTCCATTGTATCTTACTGGGAAACCAAACAGGAGGATAAGTTATTACTTCGGAAGGTTTCTTAACTGAAGTTACTAACATCCAGTAAAAGGGTATTATCATAGCAATGGATAATATCGATAGCATAATATAAACTAGTGCAATTGATTTTTTTTCTCTCCAATAAACAGCCATTTCTTAATAGCTCCATTCTGTTCGTAATAATCTTAAGGCAACATAAGTCATGACCATTATAATGATAAAAAGAACAAAGGCAATCGCCGAGGCATATCCCATCATCATATCGCGAAATCCTCGTTCTTGAACAACCAGAACTACTACTGTAGTAGCATTTTCCGGACCTCCAGGGGCGGAACCAGCTCCACTTCCAGACCCGCTCTGGGTCATTACATAGATTTCGGTAAAAATCTGTAACGCTCCGATCATGGTGGTAACCGTGATAAACAATAAAGCCGGTTTTAAAAGTGGAATCGTTACCCTTTTGAGTTGTTGCCAGAAATTTGCTCCATCCACCCGGGCCGCTTCATAAAAAACTACCGGAATACCTCTTAGAGCAGCTAAAAAAAGAACAATATTATAACCGATATTCTTCCAAACACTCATAATCATAATCGAAGGTAACGCTAATCTTTCAGATATCAGCCATTTGAGAGGTTTTAATCCCACTAATTGTAGTAATTCGTTAAATAGTCCGAATTGTGGTTGGTATAACCATCGCCATACAATTGCTGCTCCCACCATAGAAGTTACTACCGGTAAAAAATAAACAGTCCGAAAAATTGTCCTAAATCTAGGGATATAACTTATCATCAAGGCTATACCCAGCGATAATGCTATATTTACTGGCACTGCTACCCCGGTAAAATAGAAAGTATTTACAAAAGCTTTCCGCACGATAGGATTTCTAAAGAGGGCCCGATAATTTTCCAAACCCACTATCCGATGGCCCCGCCAGAGATCGGTAAAGCTAACGGCAAAGGACCCCAGGATAGGAAGAATATGAAATATGAATAAGAGGCCCATAATGGGAATAAGACAATAAACTATTCCCTGCCTTTTTCTTTTCCTCGCCATAAGAATTTATTTTCCTTAATAATTTATTTCCCTTCCAAAATTAGTTGATAATCCAACAGAATTTAAAAGACAATTTTGCAGGAGGAGAGAAAGATATCTCCCCCTGCAAATAGATCTTACTTTCGGTAATCTACTATCCAGGCATCAATTTTGGCCATGTCTTCATTTATAATATTTTCATATGCTTGGAAGGTCTCTTCCATTTTTTTACCATGGATGGCAATAGCCTCAATAGCTTTACCAGTATTTACTCCCCAGGATTCCACTGCCGAACCAAAGAAGATTTGACCACCTTTGGGATCCAGCATCTGTTCCCGGAGAATTTGTAAGTCAGGCTGTTGTGCAATCCAAGCATCCTGGATTAAGCTTTTCTTAAGAGGGATAATTCCCTTTGCCTGGCAGATGAGCCGAGCATTTTCATCATTTATGGAAATGAATTCCCATAATTTCCAGGCCGGTGCTGTTCTGTCTCCTTTGGCCGAGGTAGTTACAAAATAGACATTGTCCATCTCATTGCAATATCCGTAAGGTCCGTGTCCAGTATAAGTTGGGCAATACCAAGCACCCCATTTAATATCCGGATAATTAGCATTCATATAAGGACCACCCCAGGTCCACCAGGGGACAATGGCTCCTTTCCCCGTACCCAATGCTTCGTTCCAGTTCAGAAATTCCCGGGTGTTAACGCGATATTTATCATAAAGATCTAAGCATAGTTGGGCGGCACGTTTGGCTTCGGGGGTATTAAAATGTAACTTAAATTTACCTTCGCTAATCTTGCTCCATACCGGTTTTCCTTCCTGGCGAATAGCATTATTGAAGAATGTTTCTAGATAGCCATTAAAGGCAAAGCCAGCTTGAATAAGCCGGTTATCCGACCATTTAGTCAGTTTCTGGGCCGCAGCAATAAGAGAATCATAAGTTCTGCCGATATCTTTATTTTCCATTCCCGCCGCTTTAAGAAGGTCTACGTTGTAATAAAGAATCTGGGCCATAGTTCCGGTAGGAACGAAATGGCGTTTACCTTTGTATTTGAAGTCATGGCCGGCTAAGTAGTTTTGGGCCATATAGGTATCATCGATGAGTGTCTCCGGTATCGGCTGAGTGAATCCTAGTTCCATCAAATAAGGAATATTTGCCCAAGCTAGATCAGGACCCATGCCAGCAGTGAGAGCAGCTATCAATTTGGAACGGTACTCTGCAATAGGAATAATCTCCAGTTTCACTTTGATACCGGGATTCGCCTTCTCAAAAGTTGGAATAATCTTAGTTTTCATATAAGTATTTTCTGGCTCCTGAGCAATATCCCAGATGGTCACCGAAACTGCTCCCATGGCATTTACCACCAGCATGAGAGAATTTAGAAGCATTAATGCCCCCAGCATCACTATCCAACTACTCTTTAGGCAAGGTCTCATATTCATTTGACTCTTCCTCCTTTATAATCTTATATTTTCAAACTAAAAGTATTATCCTCGATCTCCCTCCTTTCTATAAGTAGCTTAATGGTGCTTCTTGGCCCCAATGGTTATAAATTTTCAAGCAACTCTTTAAGATAGGAAACACACTTTTCCATACTTTTATCTTCATCGGTAATACCGGTATGATTCTCAATGCATAGGGGAATTTCCTCACTCTGATTCTTCAGGATGCGGATTATCCCGGGTAAATCTACAATTCCCGTGCCTAGCTCAGCTCCCACCACTTTAAATCCGTAAGGAAAGCGACCGTTATCTTCGAGTACCGGGACAAATTTAAAGTCTTTGATGTGGGTGGAAAAAACATAAGGAGCTACTCTTTCTGCTGCCCAAAGAGGATCTTCAAAAACAGCTAGAGGATTAGCGGTATCCAGGTTTATTCCCACATTTTCGCTTCCGATGCTTTTAACAATTTCCACCAATTCTTCGGAAGTAAAATCACCGTGGTTTTCAATAGCTATTTTAATCCGGTATTTCTCCATCCAGGGAAGGACTGACTTAAGAGTAGCAATAGTATTTTCCATCTGTTCTTCCAAATTGACTCCGTCCCAGCGGCTAAACCCTCCAAATACCCGGCAAACCTTTGCCCCCGCTATGTTGGCCGCCTCAATATTTATCTGCAAGTTTTTCTTAACTTCTTCTCTTACTGATTCCGAAGCGGAGATCCCCTGAGATACTCCACTCCATACTATAAAGAAATCCAGTTGGTTAAATTTCTCTTTAAGAGATCGGAGATATTCCCGGCGATAACTTTCCAGATGCATTCCTTCCAGTTGTACCCCATCCACTCCCAGCTGTTTTGCTCTTTTCAGAAAATCATCCAGGGTCATAGTCCATCGGAGATCCAGATTCTTCATCCAAGTATAAAGTGAACGGTGGTAACTATAACTGTCTATCCCAATTTTCGTAACCCCACCCCCTTAATCTTTAGGATTTTTTCTTCTCTTAATCTTTCAGAAGGGATTCCAGATAGGCTTTGCTTTCCTTAATTTCCTCCACTGTTTTTCCTGCCTCAATATGAATTAAACCCTCGTATCCCCTTTTCTTCAAAAGATCTATACAGGTCTTAATGTCCACTACTCCCTTACCCAAAACTACTCCTGTCGGTGTGCCGGTAACTTTACCCCGAGAGTCTAATTGAGCTCCCCCAATATCTTTAGCGTGCATGTGAACTACCTTATCCAGCACCGCCTTCAAATTCCCTACTGGATCGCTTCCTCCTAAGAAAGTATTACCGGTATCGAAATTAATTCCAAAACAAGGAGAATTAGACATTTCCGATATTCTTTTTATCCCCTCTTTCTTTACCGTAAACTCACCGTGAGGCTCGATAGCCAAGATAATTCCAAAATGTTCTGCTACCGGAATTAATTGCTGGATACAGTAATTTATCATTTGATATCCCTCTTGTTCACTCATTCCCCGCGGAGTGGGACCTTCAGAGGTAACTAAAACTTTCAATCCCATATCACTGGCAAAACGGATAGCCCGTTTAAGATAGCGAATACCGAATTCCGGCTCCAGCAGACTGGCGTGGGAACTCAGAACCCGAGACTTCAACCCTATTTCCTCCAATTTTTCTTTCCAGTAAATGGGATCGCTATCGGCCGAAATCACCGGGCAGAATCCAGCAATTTGCAAAATACAATGCCCATCAATAATTCCCAGTTCAACATATTCGAATCCTGCTTCCTTTAAAATCTTTAAACCCGGTTCTACTCCGATTTCCAAATATTTGGGTACATCTAAACCGATACTAATGCCAATTTTACCCATTCTAACCTCCTCTAAATTATAAAAGGGCAAGTGAAACTATGGATCCTTTTTCTAGCGAACGATATGCCGCCATAATTACTTCCAGACTCTTTAATCCCTCCTCGCCACTGGTCAAGGGTTCTCGATCATTTAGAATACAATCCACAAAGTGATCAATAGCATTTGCGAAAGGGTCTTTCTGAGGTTCAAAAACTCTGGGGGCTACCGGGATATCCACCATTCCCCAGAAATCAACAGGTAAGTCATCGGAGTAAACATGAAGATGATCACTAGCATCCAAATGAATAGCACCTCGCTCGCCGTAAAGACTGAGCGGCATAATATCCAGGTTTACTCTCACAAAAGGATCTTTGAGGGAAAAAGAGGTAGTTATTTCTCCCACTCCTCCTTTTTTAAATTCTAGCAAAATTATTCCGGTATCTTCAGTATCAGCAAACTTCCAGCGACCACTCCGAAAAGCAAAAGCGGAGACCCGTCCTACTTCCCCTACTAACCACCGAAGAATATCAGCAGAATGAATACCTAACCCTAGCAACACCCCTCCCCCGGCCTTTTCCTTCACCAATGCCCAGCTCGGGATATTCTCCTCAGATTTTTTACCAGAGGAAATGTCGGTGGTAATATAGTCAATGAAATCCTGGGGATAAGAAGCTTTGGCCAGAATTATCTTGCCGATATAATTCATCTCCAGTATTCTTTTTATCATCTGATGCCTTAACTGAAAGCGCTTGGTTTGATTCACCATCAATTTAACTCCCCCTTGGCGGGCTGCCTCTACCATTAACCGAGCCTCCTCCAGGGTGTTAGCAATAGGCTTTTCCACTAATACATGTTTTCCTGCTTTGGCAGCGGCGATAGTTACTTCACAATGAAGATAATGAGGAAGAGAAACATCCACTAGATCCACATCTTTTCTTTCTAAAGCCCTCCGGTAGTCAGTATACCACTGAGGTACTTCATATTCCTGGGCAGCGAATTTTGCCTTTCCTTCTATTTCATCTACCACCGCCACCAATTTAACGGCAGGATTTTTCTGATAGGCTTGTAAATGAGCACCAGAAATTCTCCCACATCCTATTTGGCAGACACCAAGCACTTTGTTCATTTTATATTTATTCCCCTTTCCTAATATTCAAAGGTAAAAGAAAATCCGTAGGCTCAAAACCGGGATGTATAATAACTGTTAATGGAGGCTGGAAAATCTTTCTACCAAGAAGAATTTTCATAGAATTATCCCTAAAATAACGTATTTTGAATTTTCTGTCAAGGCCATTAGGCAACAACTTATTCCCACCCTAGGCCTTCTTCCAGCATAATAAGATAGTTCATTACGGGAACGAAATTGGCAACAGAATTACCTGACCCTAAGGCAAATCTATTCCCAGGCATACATCCCACACGAAACTTTCCACCTCCTCTCTTATTTTAACCTCGCTTATTACTCAATAATATCTATTTTAATCTTGTCAATTTATTACTAAATTATTGCAGCTCCCGGCCTTTAGGCATCCTCTAGTTGTGCAATACCGCTAAAATTATATAGAATTTTTTTTAAAAAAATAATGTTTCTATGAAAATTTTTTCTAAAATAACATATTACTCATTACCTGTCAAGTTCCACCCTACTAACAGTCCTACCCTACTGGCATAAGTATCCGAAATTGGGAAAATGCGTTTATAACCGCCACTCGCCAAGCAGAAGCAATGCTTTCACTTACCGGGATGGAAGGCCAAAAATTTTATTCCAAAAAAGTTAATCCTGCGATAGAAAATGACTGCAGGGAGTAAATAAAGCAAGGCAAGAGGCAAGGATAATCTTGACATTTCCTTCGGAAATATGAGAAAATAAGCACCTAAGATGTTAGAGATTAGAGAGCTGAGAAAGAGGTTTGGCGGGGTTCAAGCGGTAGAGGGATGTTCTCTTAACGTTAAAAAAGGGTCCATCACTGGACTTATCGGACCCAATGGGGCAGGAAAAACTACCCTCTTTAACCTTATCACCGGTCTCTATAAACCCGATGGAGGTAAAATTCTTTTTAAAGAGGACCGCATCGATGGCCTGCCCCCTCATCAGGTTTTTCGGAAGAAGATATGTCGGACCTTCCAGATAACCCGCGAATTTAGTCACATGACCTTACTCGAAAATCTTATGGTAATGCCAGAGAACCAATTAGGTGAGAAAATTTGGAATACTTGGCTTAGAAATAAAGCCGTCCGGAAGCAGGAACAAGCCCTTAGGGATAAGGCCTTAGAGGTTCTAGAATTTGTAGAATTGATACGCCTTAAAGATGAGTATGCTAAAAATATTTCCGGTGGACAGAAGAAGTTGTTAGAACTTGCTAAGACCTTGATGGCCGATCCAGAACTGATCCTTTTAGATGAACCAGGAGCAGGGGTGAACCGCACTTTGATGAAGAAATTAGTTAATAATATTAAAACTCTGTGTACCGAAAAAAGGATTACATTTTTCATCATCGAACACGATATGGACCTAGTGATGAATCTCTGCAATCCGGTCATCGTCATGAACGAAGGGCGCAAGTTATCGGAAGGAACTCCGGAAGAAATCCGAAACGATGAACGTGTATTACAGGCTTACCTTGGAGGACAGTATCATTGAGTCTTTTAGAGGTAACGAAAATCACTGCCGGATATGGTGAAACAGATATCTTACAAAGTGTCTCAGTGGAACTCCGGGAAAAAGAGATCGTCGCCATTATTGGACCCAATGGGGCAGGAAAATCAACCCTTCTCAAAGCTATTTTTGGCCTGCTGGCTCCTAAAAAAGGTTCTATTAAACTTAAAGGCGAGGAGATAATGGGACTAAGTCCGGACAGAATCGTGCGTAAGGGTATGGCTTACGTCCCCCAAGTAGAAAATGTCTTTCCTACATTAACTGTTCACGAAAATTTAGAAATGGGGGCTTTCATACGAACTGATAACTATCAGAATAAATTAGATGAAATCTATGCCCTATTTCCCATGCTTTCAAAGAGAAAATCAGAAAGGGTAGGTAAACTATCAGGTGGAATGAGGCAGATGGTAGCTATGGGAAGGGCATTGATGCTTGATCCCAAGATCCTATTATTGGATGAACCTACCGCCAGTCTCGCCCCTTCATTGGTAGGAACAATCTTCGGAAAAATTATCGAGATTAATCAAAAGGGTGTGGCCATGATGATTGTAGAACAAAACGCCAAGGAGACCTTAAAAATTTCTGCTCGTTGCTATGTTTTAGCCATGGGGCGTAAAGTGTTTGAGGATAGCGGAGAAGCTCTCATGAAGAACGAAGAAATTGGAAAACTCTATCTTGGGGGTTGAGGTTTGGCCGAACTTTTCGTCTACGGAATTGTCCTGGGAAGTATTATTGCCCTGGGTTCTATCGGTCTCACATTAGTCTTCGGTATCCTTCGCTTTGCTAACTTCGCCCATGGTGACCTGATGACAGCAGGGGCTTATGTTGCTCTCTTTTTGGTCACCAGGCTTTTTAATTGGTTTGGGATTCCCGACAATAATTTCGGCCGTCTCTCCTTTGGCTGGAGAATGGTTTTTGCCTTCCCTATTTCCATGATGGCCATTGCTACCTTGGCCATAATCCTGGACCGTCTCTTATATCGACCTTTGAGAAGGAAAAAAAGCCCTTCCGTCATTTTATCTATGGCAGCGCTGGGTGCATCCTTCATCATTCAGATGACCGTTCTCATACTCTGGGGAGCGGATTCTCTCTTTTATAAACCGGGCATTTTACGTCCCGCTATAATGTTACCTTTAGGGATAAAAATTAGGCCCGATCAGATTTTCATAGTGCTGGTAGTTTTCCTTTCCATCACCGTGCTTCATCTCTTTTTGAAACACACCCGTATGGGAAAGGCGATGCGTGCCACCGCAGATAACCCCGAATTAGCTCGGGTTACCGGAATTGACACCAACCGGATTATTCTCTTGACCTGGGGAATTGGAGGGGCAATGGCGGCCATGGGTGGTATTCTTTATGGAATCGATGTTCAATTACATCCTGGAATGGGCTGGGGATTTCTCCTACCCCTCTTTGCCGCCACCATTCTAGGCGGAATTGGGAACATGTACGGCGCCCTAATTGGAGCACTGGTAATGGGTGTTGTTCAACAACTATCCACCGCTTATCTTCTACCTACTTATAAGCCCGCGGTAGCCTTCATCATCATGATTTTAATCCTCCTGATCAGGCCGCAGGGAATCTTCGGAGGTCGCCTCTGATGGAAATCGGAGGAATTATAGCTTATCTGGTTTCGCTGATAATTATGGCAGGGATATACGCCGTCTTTACTTTAGGTCTGAATATACAATGGGGTTATACCGGTTTATTCAATATCGGTATCGCTGGATTCTTCTGTATTGGCGCTTATACTTCCGCTTTGATCACCACCCCCATGCCTAGCGGGATTTACGCCCACTATGTCCATCAGATCTTTGGACTAAATTTACCATTTATTTTCGGAATTATAGGAGCAGCTGCAGTCTGTGGTCTTATCGCTTTCTTCATCGGGATCCCTACCCTAAAATTACGTGAAGACTATCTGGCTATCGCTACCATCGGAATTGCTGAAACCATCCGGTTAATTTTCAATAATGAAAGATGGCTGGCCAATGGGCCCAGAGGACTGATGGGATTACCACAACCCCTTCAGAACTTGATTGCTGCGAGAAATTATAACTACCTCTATCTGGTCATCGTTCTTTTAATCCTGGTAATCGTCTATTTAGCCATTGAACGTGGCATTCGATCCCCCTGGGGTCGGGTTTTGCGGGCGATTCGAGAGGATGAGGTCTCTGCCGCAATGAGTGGCAAAGATATATTTTACTTTAAGACGCAATCCCTGATCTGGGGATCGATGGTAATGGGCATAGGAGGTGCTCTTTATGCCCATTACACCAAAGCCATCTCTCCTGATGTCTTTACCCCCCTTTATGGAACCTTCATCATCTGGGTAATGCTGATGGTGGGAGGAAGTGGCAACAATAAGGGTGCTATTCTAGGAGCCTTTGTAGTCTGGGGAATCTGGACGGGGACAAAGTTCGTGATCGATCTCTTACCTACTACCCTGAAGGCCAGAGCTTTTTATATCCGCTTCTTTCTCATCGGCATACTTCTTGAATTTATCCTCATCCATCGTCCCCAGGGTCTCCTTGGGGAAGAAAAGAAGATTTCCAAAATGATGGATTAAAAAATAATGGGAGGCCCCTTTCGAGGCCTCCCGTTGGGAGTTATTCCTCCGGGATCTGGAATTCCAGTCTGACGGTCACCATATCTCCGGCTTTATATTGCCAGATCTCGATGGGAGTGATCACGTCTCCATTGGCATCGAAATCCACCGAACCAGAAGCACCTTCATAATTAATATCCATCCCTTGGTCGAGGAGCTCGAAAGCCTTTTTAAATTCACCAGGTATAATTATCTCGCCTGGGGGGTTAGCTACGAAGCGGAGGCGGTCACGAATATTTTTTGAGGTTATAGGCAGACCTTCTGCCTTACAAGCATATGCCGCCAGGCCAATCACGGCTATCCCATCGTATCCATTAGTAATATAAGGCAGGGCAGGTAGTCTGCCGAAGTATCTAGTGTATTCCCCGACAAAAATGTCATAGGCATTACCCTTGGCCGAGGCAGCTACGGTCCCGTATTGACCCTCCACATTGGGTTCTCCCACCGCCTTAATGAGATCGTAAGATTTGGTGCCATCGCAATAGAGGAAGTTCTTGAAATTGAAGAATTCTATCGCCTCTTTGATATAAACCTTACCATGTTCGGGATAACTGAAAGCACAAATTATGTCTGGCCTGCTTTCCATCGCCTTCCTCAGTTCAGCGGTATAAGACTCTGCCGCCTTCTCATCATGAGGCACCATGGCCAACACCCTGCCACCTCTTTTCTCAAAAGATCTCTTAAACTGTTCAGAAAGACCTTGACCATAGGGATTGTTTACGTAGAGAACAGAGGCAATAATACATCCCAACTCCCTTGCCAGTTTACCGGCGATGACACCCTGGAGAGTATCCGAAGGACATGTCCGGTAGAGGAAATCTTCACCCTGATCCGCCGGGAGGACCGTGATGAGGGGAGAGGTAGATGCTGGTGAGATTTGAACTACCTCGTTGGGTATAGTGACCGATTCAGCAACCGGTATAGTCACCCCGCTGGCCAACGAACCTAAAATCGCCAATACCCTATTTACCTCCACCAATTTTCTGGCGGCATTGGTACCAGGAATGGCTGAGGTTTCACTATCCTCATGGTAGAGTTTCACATCCAGTCCTGCCTCTACCAAATGTTGGCCCGCCAATATGCAACCATTCCTGATGTTGGGACCAAATTCCTTGAGGGGACCGGTGTAGTCAAGTAACGTTCCAATCCTCACCTCTTGAGCCATGGATAGTGCCGAGAAGATGAAAAGGCAACTCCCTAAAATTAATGCCATTAGAAATTTTCTCATATTTTTTCCCCCTTTTTCTATTCTATTAGGAAAATGTCTCTATGTGGAAAGTGCTCATTCCTTAAAACGGTTATAAATCGCTTCACCCCCTCTCTAATTCTAAAATGTTGATTTTAACACTACCAAAAGTTTTCCCTCCTGTCAATATGAATTTTTAAACGATAAATCTTCCTTACGCCCAGCTTTCGCCTTCACTTTAAAGAATCGGCACACTTCCGTAATCACGCAATAGCCGTAAGGCAGTAACTGTGGTTTCCACTGGAGTATGTGGATCTGGCCAAGCACCCTCTTCATTTTGTAAGTTCGGCAGGAGTTTAATACCATTGGACACCAAAGGTTCTTCTAACGAATAACCAGCTCCCTGCAAGGCGTCCAATAGCCAAGTAAGCGGCTGAGCCCCAAGATGAGGAAGCCAGTCCATCGCCGTAGCGTAGCAGTGCTGATACTGAGAGGGACTCAGCCTGACGTCCGCAGGATAGATGCATAATAATGCCCACAGATTATACCACGTACCAGTGACCAGCTGCCAGTCTGTCCAATGGCGTTTAAGCCACTTACATGCTGGCTCAATAATCTGGTGTTCCTGGTTGCCAAGGGAAAAGAGACGCATGGGAACCGCAGCTGTGAAATAGAAACGGTCTATCAAAGTCTCTTTCTGCAGCCATGGTTGCGGCGAATGAGCCAGTTTGGCTTCAGTCTCATAAAATGAGCCATCCGTAGCCTGAATGGAAGCAAGGAACTCCAACGTACGAACCATCCGGGGATGGTTACCAAACTCAAATTCACGCAGCCAGCGAAGGCAATGGATGGTTCCCCCCAGCGAGCCGATACGCTCGGACTTTTCCTCTGAGGAATCGTAATCCCAGCTTCCATCCGGAAACTGATAGAATGCCAGGACTTTTCCTACTTCGATCGGTGTATAGGGCTCGCCCAGGGCGCGACGAATCCTTAGCCGATCGAGGCGATTACCTCTCTTATGGACAAACGCGATTGCCTTATTCCAATCTACCATATCCTTTTACTCTTTAATTCGTTTATCATACCACAAATCATTCCCGCGGTTTTTGTTCCAACTCTCCACCTTCACTTTCTCTCTCCGGCATCTTCTCATGAGATTTCCGATGTTCCTCTTCCATCTTCCCGTGAAACTCCCTATGTTTCTCTTCATCCCAGAAACGCCAAGGACCACATGGCCATCCCCACCAATGCCACCATCTTCTCCCTAATAACATGTTTATGCCGATTAGAATGACTATTACTGGCCAGAATATGGTCCAAAAACCAGTGGTTATTATCCCTAAATTCTTTAGCAAGAAAATCAATCCTATCAGCAGAACTATCAGTCCCATGAACATTTTTACTCTCCTCCTCTCGCACAATGACATTCAATTTCCGCCTGACATACCTCTATTACCTCCTTAACCGAATTGTTTTCATAACCTGTCACCTTTAATGTTTTGAAATTACTTAAAACCATCATTTCATACCGTTTAAAGTAAATGAAACAGTGCGTTTATGCCCCCCGGAAAAATGGGCGCTGTCCCTATTTTAGGGCATGGTATTCCTGGATGGATTTGACGGTAATTTCTCCCTTATGGAGGGCTTCAATACCATTAACCGCTGCCAGAGCCCCGGAAATGGTAGTGATACAGAGGATATTGTGATTAATAGCTGCCCGCCGGATCTCAAAATCATCACTGCGCGGTCCTTTTCCCGCCGGAGTATTAATAATTAAATCAATTTCTCCATTATTAATGTGATCTGCAATATTGGGCCGGCCTTCGATTACCTTCCGCACGGTGATAACTTCCAAGCCGCTTTTCTGTAAAACACTTCCGGTACCTTTAGTGGCATAAATCCGGAATCCCAGATCCGCTAACTTTTTAGCTATGAAGATAATGGCCCGCTTATCCTTATTTTTTACACTGATAAAGACATTTCCCGAAAGAGGAAATTTAACATTACAACTCATCTGCGATTTGGAAAAAGCTCGGCCAAAGTCGGTATCAATACCCATAACTTCACCAGGAATGACAGAGATTCATATTATACGGTCAAAGAATAAGATTTTCAAAGAGATCCGGAGCCATATTATGAAAGCTTTCTGAAAAACAAGGTAACCAAACCCAATAGATAAAATATTCTTTTATCTTGACATCCGCCTTTTCATAGATTTCGGGCTAAAAGAAGTGTGTGGCATTTGGGCGAAAGCAGGTAGCCGCAAAGCTCACCTTAGCCGCCGTTACTGGCTCTGCTTTTCTTGATATTGTATCGATATAACTTCGGAGCCCGCCTCAAATAGTTTAGATTTGATCTCATGGACTAAGCCCCAAGCCTTGGCTTCATCAGGATTCAGTGTAGTTCTTTCGAGCATGGCACTTGTGACATCTTGGACAGTCTTACCAGTATTTGCAGCTATGACTTTAGCAATATTCTCTATGTCAATCCTCAGCCCTTTCAACCTTTCCTCAAGTTGTTTCTCTTCTAAACGCTCGTTCTGGAAACTAGCGCTCACGCCATGGAGCAAGAACCTTGCCTGAGGAACTGAGAGTCTTTTGCTGCCTCCACAAAATAAGACGACCCCGATAGAATCGACACTCCCAAAGTTATGGGTGGTTATGGTTACAGGTAAACCTTTCAGATAGTTGTAAGCGGATAGCCCGTGAAAGACACTTCCACCAGGAGAAGAGATGAGAATGATGAATTGAGTGACACCTTGTTTCATCTCCTGATCGATTGCGTTCATCAGGGTATTAATTGTAACATCGATAACAGGAGCAAAAAACTTGATAACTGTGGGTTTTGTAAGCATATTACAATCCTCTTTGCCACTAATGGCGGCTAACGTCCAAACTCCCTTAGCTTACCATTAAGATGGCGCCATTTCTGTTCTTTAAAACTTACAGTCTTTGGTTTGAACTTCTTTCTCGTAAAATCTCCTTATCTTTTCTATATATAGAATCGGGTGTAATAATAAAACCTACTAATAATAATAATAAAACGTACTAATAATAATAAAACGTACTAAATAGAGGTGAGTCAATGGATTATCTCCGCATCGATATTTGAGTTTTTTCCCGTATCTTCCTCCATAAATTCCGAAGTGAATAGATTTTTTATCTCAGGGTTTCATATTTTCTTCTATAAAATTCATCTATTTCATATCGAGTAGCTATTCTATCCGTTGCGCCACATCTAATATAAACACCTTTGTCTCCGACAGTGTAGGGCTTTTTATCTCCTTCTTTAACTTGAAGTAAAAGAATAGATTTTCCTTGAATATACTTAACTTCAATGATTGGAGTAATAGGAGGTTCACAATGCGTTCTTAAAATATTTATTACTCGCTCTTTTTCTATTTCTGGACTGCGAAAGCCAGTTATTTCGCCATTGTCATTGATGCCTAAAAGGATTGCTCCACCATTAGTATTCGAAAAGGCAACGACAGTCTCAGCCAGCTCAGTAGGCTCTCTGGGTATGTTTTCTTTAAACTCGATTGTCTCGCCTTCTCCCCTTTTTATAACAGCTTCTATCTCCTCTTCAGATATTTCAAAAATTACATCTGATGGTAAATCTCGCCAGCTTGTACGAAATTTTCTTTCATCGATTAATTCACCGCTTTGCCTATCAAGAAGGACTAAATAAATATCCTCAGGTTTAAAATTAAGAGGCGTTGACCAAGTTTCCTCTTCAAAAATTATATCTGATTGGTTAACTTTCTGCCCTAATTCTCCACTTAGGTATATTTTACCTACAATCTCTTCTTTAGAGATTTCCTTACATACAATCTTTAATGTTAGTTGCTTCGAATTCACTTTAATTTGCTGGATTTTCGCCTTAAAATTGGGTAAAAAGATGAGTATAGATCCCTGGTATTGGTGATATTTTGATAAATCTATACCGGTTAAACTACGAACTGCAGAAAATCCGTCAAGAAATAAGGGAAAACTTTGAGAAATAAGACCACTACTGGGTGGCGCTACTTTATCAGAAGAATCTATGGGAGAAAAATGGTAACCATTAGCTGGCCATTCCAAACAGAAAAATTTATCTCCACTTGATATAAGCTTCATCCAATCATTTCTCTGAAATTGATATTTTACAGTTACCGCTGGTAAATCTTTGACAGCGAATTTTCCATTTTTTATAAATTCATCGATTAACTTGATAAAGTCCTTCAATTTTATAACTATTTTATATAAACAAAAATCTTTATACTCGTATCTTTCCTCTAGTGGCTTCTTTTCTTCTTTATGCAAGATATCAATCTTAGTAAGTACAATTTTCCAGTTTCCATCTTTTTGTGAAAATGCACTTTTAATTACTACATCGCCATAAAATTGCTCGCGCTCTTCTAATTTCTTAATAATTTCTTCTCTGATTTGTATGTTTTCTATCATTCTTTCTCAATCCATCTCGAACTTTACTTATGATAAAAGTGACATAAAATACCCTTTGGCAAAGATTATTAACCTACGAAGGTCCCTCATAACCAAAGGAGGTACATCATACCCAGAAAAAGGATACCACCATCTGAAAGAATTAGCAAGGGTTAACGATCTTATTAGGATATTATGATTGATGGCTGCCCGCCGAATCTCAAAATCGTCACTGCGGGGTCCCTTCCCCGCCGGGGTATTAATAATTAAATCAATTTCCCCGTTATTGATATGATCCACAATATTGGGCCGGCCTTCCATTACTTTCCGCACGGTGGTAATTTCCAGGCCACTTTTCTGTAGGACACTTCCGGTACCTTTAGTGGCATAAATCCGGAACCCCAGATCGGCTAACTTTTTAGCTATGAAGATAATAGCCCGCTTATCCTTATTTTTTACACTAATAAAGACATTGCCCGAAAGGGGGAGAGCCGAACATTCGTTTTCGGGATAAAATTTCACATTAGTATAGTTTCATATTATCACAGTTCTTAATAACTCTATCGATTTATTTGATCCAAAGCCTTCTTTACAGACTAAAAAATCCTTATGGGGAAGTAATCTTTTAAATTTTTCATAGAATGCATCGCTTTTTTGAACGTCACAGATAGCAAGTTTATATAATTGCTTTGATTTTCGTTTTTCCTTTACTTTTTTAAACAATTGCTTGTAATGCTTATCAAACTCTGACATACTCCAACCAATGATGACCAAAACGGATGCTTCTATTAAGTCTTGAACAACTCCTTCATAAATTTTTTTGAAGACTTCTGCCTTTTTGTTCTCAACAAATTTCCTTCCAGGAGGCATGATGGCAGGTAATATAGCACCAACAAAAACCTTTCTGTCCTTAAATTCGCCTTTTACGCTATTAACTGTATTATAACTCCAGAATTTTGGAATTGTAGGTGTTTCCTTGTTGTATCCCATCAACAATAAACCATTACAATTGGGTATCCAAGCATGAGGATTTTTGCTTGAATGAATAAACCAATTTAGTGAACCATGTGGTTTGAGAACGGCTGGAACCCCATTTTTGGGATAAATGGCCTTTTTGTTAGGATAAACTTTATCATATTCTTCCATTCCCCAAGCATAAACCTCATCACAGATACTTTTATCCGACTGTGCATAATCTGCTTGAGGACTTTCAATAAAACCAACCAGGGGTTTTAGAGAATATCCAAAGCATGCTTTCCAATCTAAAATCTCGTTTAGGGACCTTTCAAGAAACACATCATAATTGAACGAAATAAAAGTTGTTGAACCATTGAGCGAATCTTTTATGGGTTCAAAACATCTCATAAAAGGTTCTGGCTGGTATTTTTCATTAAGTATATAAAAAATCTTATGAAGAGTAAGGAGTAAGCCATCGTATGGACGTTCCCACGGATCGTCATGATTCCTCGGTAATTTTGTTGTATGCTCAAGGACATACTCTAAATTTTCTTCTTTGTTCCTTAAAAGGAATATCTTTCAAGGGAATTCAACGTAGTTTTTATATTCTTGTCTTGTTCTGCAAAGTTATCAGCGATATGGAAGAAATCGTTCATTGCAGGAATTTCTTTAAAAGCGATTGCTTTGCTTGCCCCCGCACCAATTATGAATACAAGCTTTTTCATTTTCGCCCTATTTGCCTTAGTTCGTAAACTAAAAGTTAAGCAAAAATGCTTATGACATTTTGTTTAACGTATAGCGGATAAAAGAAGCCGAGCTTTTTATGCCTTTGTACATCAGATTTAATAGGTCTATTTAAAAGCAATTTCTCCTGCTTTTACGAAAACATGATTAAAGGGCTAAGCTTGGGGGAATCTTTGATTTCCCTTTTACACACTGTTGCCGTATTCAAGGCTTTTCTTCTTTTTTAAGGGGATAGTCTATATGCATTGTTGTATTAATGTTTGCATAATGAAAGTAGTTAGGTCTTGCAACATGGGACTCATTAATAAAAGTTGATAAGATAAGGATAAAAAGCAATAGCAGATTTGGCGTCTCGTCTTCTGTAGTAGAATACATTCGTTTAGCATTCATAGGATTTGGAGTGAGGCCTTCGTCGCTTTCATAGGAGATGAGGAATTTTTCGTAGGCACAAAAGAGATTCAGCCATAGGTATTGCTTAAACTTTGAATTATACTCTTGAAGTATCTCAATCACAGATTCCCCACTCATAGAACTACTTGTGAAGATAAAACCAAAGATTTGGTCACGATATTGTGTCAATGGATCAAATTTTATTGATGAAAGAGAGATGCCTGGGCCGGTAATCATGAGATTTTTCCTTTGATTTGACCGATCTAATTCCTTAACCGATTTAATCTTATTAAGAGCATCTTCTAGATCTTCCTTAGAATTAACATCAGATTTCACTTCTCCCACTGCAATGACTATCTCACATGGAAAGTATTTAATTCCACTAATATCAAAAACTGTAGCATTTGTTTTATCATAAACGACCACATCTATTTGTTTGCTTTCTTGTCCTTGGGTATCAATCACAAAACCTGAGTCAATTCCTACTCTTTTAGGTAAATATTCTTCCAAAATCTCTCGTAGTGCATTTTCACGCGCTTCACCAGATTTCAAAGGATGAGAGACCTCCCTTGAAAGTTTATCAAATTTTAAATCAAATCCCTGTGCCACACTTTTGAATAGTTCGTTCAGATTCATTTTTGTTTCTCCCTTTTAATTTGGCAATTACCTATAACGGTCTGCAGCCCAGACGTAGCTGTCAGATTTGTAAGCTTTCCTGTTAGTATGCGTTAGGTAAGAGACTGCACATATAATAACTATTTTTTAGTCTGCATCCAATTTAGAAGAATACCTCTTATCAGCAATTTCGCCTCAGAAAGAGACATTGGTTGAGCGGATGGTTTGTACTTCTCGCTAGCATGGCGAGCATGGTCGCCAAGAACATTCCTACTTTGAACAGTTTGTGTAAACCGACTTAGTTCCGGTTTTGAAACCCACCCTTTCTTTACCATGGCATGCTCACCACCTACATCATCTCTTATTATCTCGTATACTTTATAAAGGTTGAACGGAGTATCTTCTCGAAAAAAGTGAAGAGCATCAGCAACAAGCTTATCTTCCCTTGCTATGCCTATCCAAGTTTCTATGGTGGTAGGTCGGTCATCTTTTTTCTCGATCCCATTGGTGGTAGTGACAGTTAAATTTGGGCGTACCTTTGATCGTATTGTAAGAGAACCCTCAAGATAAACATAATGAGAGCGTCCTCCATCATCCTCAACGCGGATGACACCATCTTCTGACACATCCTGGAAGTTATCTCTATGTAGTTTTGCGGCTCCATTTAAAATCTCGATTAAAGCGATTCCTTGTTCACGAACCTCGTCTGCTGAAGTCAGCAATTCGAATTCGGAAGACTGTAAATAGTAGAAGCCGTTTTCCTCGACGACGGCAAGTTCAGGAAAATGCAATAATGCAGGTAGATCCTCCAAGTCAAACTCTTCACCTTTGAGTCTAATTAACCACTTTCCCATCTATATCTCCTTGTGTGGGCTTTCGCTTAACACTCCCAGCATAAAAGGAGTTTTTGCGAAGCAAAAACCTGAGCGTTCCCGCTCTTTCGCAGAAAGGGCCGGCGAACCTTTTATGCTGAAATTTTTATTGTCTATTGACAAAGTCGTTCTCAATGGATGTTATATGATCCGAAGAGTAAGTCCCACCCTCCAAGCTTTATAATTTATTTTCATTATAAACTCTTATCAAATTACCTTTCAATACTCTTTTCCTCCGACAACAAAGCATAGAGGGCGGAGGCACAGAGTTCCGAACCCTGCCGCACTTTTTTACTCCTTAAAATTGACTACTCACTAATTCTAATTTACTTATACTCTGAATAGCTGCTGACAATTTCTCGTGAGTTTCTTTCACATCCAACGCTTCCCAGAATGTAAAGGCTTTACGAAAATTCTCTGGTAGGCTTTTAGTTTCGTCCCTAATTTTTTCAAGTTGCGTTTTATCAGACACCGCTATGATCTTTCGAACCGTGGGATTGTTTAACGCTCTTTGCAGGTTAAGGATTAAGCTATCAATAGATCCCTTCTTATGAACCTCGAATACATATGTTACAGCGCCCAAATTAGCTATCTTTGCTCTCCATATCACATCAACTTGAGCCCCAGGTGCAACTAGCTCTTCTGTATCCGTTTCAAACCCTAGTTGGGCTCCGATCTCTTTTATAAGATCCTTTATTTCATCGTGGTCAAATTCATTCCGTTCTTCCGGTATTTCCTTCTCTCGTTCAACTTCCTTCCAAACTTCGTACAAAAAGTAATCTACTGCAAGCAAATCTACATCATGCAATCCTAAATCCGGAAATTTTTTAGCAATTGATTCCATTGCTTCGTTTATTCTTTTGTATTCCTCTCCGGAAATCCGATATTTTCCTAAAGGTAAATCCTCAAACTTTAGCTTTTCAAGTGCAATTCTCGCTTTGTTGTTCCATATGCTAAACTCGTTAGGATCAAATAAACATAAAATTTCCGTAAGTGATGCGTGCCCTAACCCTTTGATTTCAAATCTGTCAAATCTTTTTTCAAAAGGATCTGTTCCGTATAATATATCACCAAACTGAGCTCTGATTTTGTCCATACCATTGTCATCTATTATCTTTTGTACCAAGTAATCTTTGTTCCCCCACAAGCTAGTTGCCCATAGGTTTGAAATAAGTTTACCAAAATCAATTTCAGTCATACTCTTCATTCTACTCTTTTCCAATATATTTAATGGTAACTTTCTATGTTCCTCACGAGATTCTAATTCCTTTTGGAAATCGTCCATCTTTATATGTTTGCGGAAGAAGTCCACAATCAATTGTTCTTGTTCAACCGTCAGTTTCCTCATCTCAAAACCTCCTATAATTCATAACCCTCGTGGGCTTTAGCATTTAATAGACACCAGCCTAAAAGAAACCCAGCCATCTAAGTCTTGCAATTTTATCCCCCGTTATGCAACCTTTACCGCATCCAGCCAGTAATACCCTTGCCCTCTAATAACACATAGAAGGCTGGGTTTGGGTGATCCCGCTCTTTCGCAGAAAGGACGGGCGAACCTTTTATGCTGAAAATTTTTTGTCTATTGACAAAATCGCTCTCAATAAATGTTAGCCGGAGTGTTATCACCCTAAGAGGTAAACCGGGATTCACATTCTGTTACAAGAGTTTCAAGTTTAACTATGTACTCCTTGGAGAGGGTAACAACATCCTTCTCTGGCAACTCGTCAAAGTACCATAACCCCTTCGTTGTTACTTCATTCTCCGCTGGTACGGGTGTTGGTGTTGGTTCCGATTCCCTTCTTTCAATAGCACCATTAGCGTGGGTGATGAGAATTGAGATGCTCTCGCTAACGCGGACGTGGTCTCTGTTACTAGTATTGACTTGTGCATAAGGCCGAACAGGTTGTTGGTGAATTGTCATTTCTCGTTTTTTGTTCAAAAATCTCATCGCATTGTTGCTCTGCATCTCAGCTTGCTTCTTTGAGTACCACTCCTTGAAGCCAGAAACCCTAGCAAATTCTTTCTGCATAAAAAAAGTTACACTTCGAGCGGCAGCCAAAAACGCACTTAAATTGTATTTAAAGGCATCTCGGTGAGATTGTTTCCTAATCATGCGTTCCAAGAAGTACTTGGCCTCAAGGAGTTTTTCTCTGGTATTATTCATTATAAACTTCCTTTCCTTAGGTAGCATTTCAGCTAACTTAAATTAGGCGACGTTGTATATCTGTTTCTCATATCTTGATTTCCAAATACGAGTCGCAAACTGGACACCTAAATATCTTCATCCCTTGTGAAATATGGATATTATATGTCGAATGACATTTATCGCATGTCACACTTAACCCTATGGGTCTCTCTCTAGATTTGTCCGAAATTAATCCACCAACCACCATTCCTCCAACTCCTCCCAAAACTGCTCCGCCAACTTTATCTTTATCAGCTAATGCCGCACCAATTCCTGCACCTACTACACCTGTTACTAAAACTGTCGCGAATGTATGGGAATCATCATAGGACTCGATAATTCTCCGTATGTAACCCAACCAAGAATTGTTAATATAAAATATTCCGTAATGTCTCAGACACGGTATCACAATAGAAATTTTACCGAACTGTAGGAACGGTTCAAATACCCAAATATCTTTATTTTTTGCCACACCTGTCTCCCAAACCACCCAATCTCTTGTGTGAGGTATGTCTCGTACATTCTGGCTTAATATCACAAACAGCGCATTCGAATTCTCTATATCTTGTGCTACTTTAGATGGTGTTATTTGACCTGTAAGGATCTTCTCAAATTCTTCAAAGATAGCTTTTACCTTGGTACCTGCAAATGCATTTGAGAAGAAATCTACCAGATCTTTATCTTTCTTACTATGTGATACAAATATCTGTGCCATATTTATCATTTTCTCCTTCTTGCTATGTCGCCTCAAGGCGTCCCCGGCGTAAAAGAAGTTTTTGTAAAGCAAAAATGTGGGCGAATGCTATAAATCACGAACCACCTCTAGGTTTCTTAGCAAAAAATTACTCCCACCACCAAAATAATCAGTCCCATAAACATTTCCCATTTCCCTTTTTATACGATAATATATTTAACAAACTAAGCAAATTGTAAGATTCAATTTGTAAAACGTCAAGACACCTCACCGATAAGCGGACAAGCGAAACGATGTCCCCTTATCGTCCCGCATAGACGATATTAGCCCGAGGGTAATATCACGAGGGGAGGATATGATATTCCTATACGGATTTGACTGTAATTTTCCCCTATGCAGAGCTTCAATACCATTAACCACCGCCAGAGCAATAGAAAAATGGGCGCTGTCCCTATTTTATTTTATCCGGAAAACGATTAAAGAGGAAAACTGATTCTTTAACCGCTAGATGCTTTACTTCCACTTCCCGGGTGATACCTAATTCTTCTAAAGTTTTCCCGGTCATCAGTCGGGAGGCTACCTTAGCCCAGGGAACCCCACTCGCTTTACTCACAAAAGGAACGGTGCGAGAAGTCCGGAGATCAACCTACAATACATAAACCACGCCGTTTTTGATAGCGTATTTGATATTCATTAATCCCACTACTTTCAGGGCTCGGGCCGGAGCAAAAGTATAATCTTTTATCTTATCCAGAAGGTCATCTCTCAGGGAAAAAGGAGGAAGAACACAGGCACTATCTCCCCTCAACATGAATTTTTAAACTGAAGAGAACGAGTATAGTATGCAGTAACGACAAAGTAAATTAACTATTAGAAGGAAAACCCAGCCTCGGATTTCTAATTCGGCTTATTTTATTTTCCTCTTCATCAATAGCTTCAACAATTGGAGAGTAGTGAGAAATAAAAGCATCTAAAGTATGTTTCACCATTAAGAGTAAATCGCGAAATTTCTCAATTTCATCTTTTGGAGAAGGCTTAAAACCTATATGCGGCTTCAGTAACTCATCTACTCTTACTAAATCTCTCTCTAACCTCTTGGTTAAGGACTTTACAATATCTAAGTAACCTCTCGCTTCTATCCTTTTTTCTTTTTCACTTGTCGCCTCCTCTATTCTCGCCAATCTACTACAAACTCTGCTATAACACTCTCTCGCCTGTTCTTCCAAATCTCTAATATTTTTTATCAAAGAGGCTAACCTTTCATCCTTCTCATTTATCTTTTCTTTTCCCATTCTATTAAGTTCGTTTTCTAAAACAGATAACCAATTTTCAACGGCAATTTTAAAATTTCCAATTCTTTGAGAAATTTTAAGAAAATATATGCTCATTTTTACAGTTACTTTTTCACATCTAAAATTCTTCTAAGTTCAATTCGGTTTCTTAAAAAATATTCACAGACACAGCGGTTATTCCCTCTCTAACCTCTCAATTTCTTTTCTAATTTCTTCAATAACCTCTGGATTATAAATGACTTTCTTTCTACCTTCTTTTACTGAAATAATATAGAATACTTTGCCACCATATTTAGTGGTAAATTTTTCATGAGTTTTTTTCTGAAATTCTAATTCATTGATGATTTGGGTAATATAGGCATACCCTGCTGGTTTAATTTGAAGTCCAATATATTTATCTTTTACCTTAATAAAAAAATCAACATTGTATTTCCTATCCCACTCATCTGGTGCAGGTTCTATTTTAATACCTAAGGCTTCTTGCAATTGCCCATAGACAGTTTGAATCTCAGACTGATACCCATCGTAAGTCCGATTTATTACCAGATTAATAACAAAGTTGATACAATCCTCTTCGGTTATACTCTCTATTTCTGCTTGACATACTTCAGTTATCTTCATACATAGTCTTCTTCCGAGTTTTTCCAAATGTTGTTTGGGATAGACATTTTTGTAATAATATTCTTCCCAATCCTTCAAAGATTTCGGTGCACATTTTCTTATCTCTTCTGAAACTTTGCCAACGTTTCTGGGTCTATTAAATTGCCACCGCATATTTGCCTGATTTAATATCCATTCTTTTGGCATTATCTTCTCCTATGCACAGTTAGAATCTATTAAATATTCTCAGGATTTCCCTCGCTTCTTCAGTAGTCCCCTTAAGGGGCTGTTTTATTTGAGGTAGTTCGATAACCTCAAATTTTAATTGAAATTTGAGACAATCACTAATGGAAAGCCCCCATAGTACAGCGGCATCACAATTAAGGTAATTTTTGTCATATTTCTCAACAACAGCAAGAAGTTCGTCTGCACACTCATAGCAGACTTTTTCATAAAGCACAAGAGAAGTAAGTTTACCTTTATAATATGAATCCTCATCTTCAGTAAGAGTAACCCAGCCTTGTCCCTTTCCCAAATCAAACACCTTTCGACATCTTTCACAGACCCATTTCAATTCCTTTATGTTTTCCATCCTCCTTTATATTCTAAAAATTTTGATTTGTATTTGTAATTAAGTATAGTATCCACATCCACTAAACCATTTTTAATCAAATGGGCATTTAAGAAAGTTTTATTCCATAAATAAAGATAACAAAGCAAGTTATTTTTCTTATCATACTTAACTGTGTCAAACTTCATAAATACCTTCTGCCCACGGGTTTTTTCCCTCAAGAATTGGATAGCCTCTGTATTTTTTCCTGGCCTTTCTTTCACTCCCAATAGTCTAATCTTTAATCCATTATTTAAGAGCAAAATCTCTGGAGAGACGATTTCTTTTATCATATAATATGTTTCTCTTTCAGAATGAGAACTATCTATTTTTGAGCCAAATCTCAATTTTCTGGGGTCGATTTTTTTATCGAATTTTATTGGGTCTTTAAAAATATAAGGCAGTTTTTTAATCTCTTGTTTAAAGTCTATTCTCGGTTCCTTTTGCTTTATAACCTCAAAAGTCGCATCTTGAAAAATAGTCCTCTGTTGTATTCCCAGCTTTTCTTTTATAATTGGCAAAAAAATTTCATTTACTTCATAACCAATAGAGTTTCTATCCAGGTTTTTAGCTGCCAAAGATGTTGTCCCACTTCCAAGAAAAGGATCGAGCACAGTATCACTAACAAAACTATACATTTTTATAAGTCGCTTTGGTAATTCTTCAGGAAACATAGCCAGATGTTTATCTTGCTTTTCACCGGTAAAATTCCAATGCCCGGTAAAGTATTGATTCCATTCTTCATCTGTCAATCTCGATTGTTCCTTAATTTCTTTACTAACCTTTGGAGGATTTCCATATTTCTTAAAAATCAAGATAAATTCGTAATCAAGTTTAATAATCCCACTTCTTGGGTAAGGATAAGAACCCATTACTGTTGCCCCACCAGTCGTATGGCAGGTAGTGACCTTTTGCCAGATAATAGCACCCATATAATCAAAACCAATATTTTCACAAAACTTAATTATCTCTGTTCTTATTGGAATTACCTTATATCTTCCATAATAAACCGATCGAGCAAACTGGTCACCGATGTTAATACATAAACGGCATCCTTTATGTAAAATTCGATAGCATTCACTCCATACTAAGTTAAGATTATTGATATAATCCTCATAAGTATCGTTAAACCCTATTTGCCTCCCATCTCCATAGTCTTTCAGTTGCCAATAAGGAGGAGAAGTTATAATAAGATGAACAGATTCGTCTAGAATTTCTTTCATTTGCCTTGAATCACCAATTATTATTTTATGTAATGTTTTCATAACCTGTCACCTTTAATGTTTTGAAATTACTTAAAGCCATTATTTCATATAACTTAAATAAGTAAAATAGTTAGTTTATGCCCGATTCTGGGTGAGGGCATGGTATTCCTGAATGGATTTGACGGTAATTTCCCCCTTATGGAGAGCCTCAATACCATTAACCGCCGCCTGAGCACCGGAAATGGTAGTAATACAGAGGATATTGTGATTGATGGCTGCCCGCCGAATTTCAAAATCGTCACTGCGCGGCCCCTTCCCTGCCGGGGTATTAATAATTAAATCAATTTCCCCGTTATTGATGTGATCCACAATATTGGGCCTACCTTCTATAACTTTCCGCACCGTGGTAACTTCCAGGCCGCTTTTCTGTAAAACACTTCCGGTACCTTTAGTGGCATAAATCCGGAATCCCAGATCGGCTAACTTCTTAGCTATGAAGATAATAGCCCGCTTATCCTTATTTTTTACACTAATAAAGACATTCCCCGAAAGGGGAAATTTAACATTACAACTCATCTGCGATTTGGAAAAAGCCCGGCCAAAGTCAGTATCAATACCCATAACTTCACCAGTAGACTTCATCTCCGGTCCCAGAACAGAATCCACCCCTGGAAAACGATTAAAGGGGAAGACTGATTCTTTAACTGCCAGATGCTTTACTTTCACTTCCCGGGTGATACCCAATTCTTCTAAAGTTTTCCCGGTCATTAGCCGGGAGGCTACCTTAGCCCAGGGAACCCCGGTCGCTTTACTCACAAAAGGAACGGTGCGAGAAGCCCGGGGATTAACCTCCAGCACATAAACCACGTCATTTTTAATTGCATACTGTATGTTCATTAATCCTACTACTCGCAGAGCCCGGGCAAGAGCGTAAGTATACTCCCGGATTTTATCCAGAAGGTCATCTCTCAGGGAAAAAGGAGGAAGAACACAGGCACTATCTCCGGAATGGATTCCGGCTTCTTCAATATGCTCCATGATTCCGGCAATAACTGTTCTTCCGGTCCGGTCGGCTACGGCATCCACATCCACTTCTATGGCATCTTCCAGAAATTTATCAATGAGAACGGGATGCAAAGGCGAAACTTTAGTAGCGCTTTTAACATAGGTCTCCAGAGAAGCAGCATCGTAAACAAGCTCCATAGCCCGACCCCCTAATACATAAGAAGGACGGACCAGTACCGGATAACCGATGCGCTGGGCCACCACCAATGCCTCCCCAAAAGACATAGCGGTTCCATTTTCCGGCTGGGGAATATTCAGTTCTCGCAACAGGTCACCAAATCTTTTACGATCTTCAGCAATATCAATACTGTCGGAAGTGGTTCCAATAATTAATCGTCGACCCAAAATTTTCTCCACTTCTCTTTCCAGGGGGACCGCCAATTTGAGCGGAGTTTGACCGCCAAATTGTACGATCATTCCCTCCGGCTTTTCTTTTTCCACAATGTTAAGAACATCTTCCAAAGTGAGCGGTTCAAAATAAAGGCGATCGGAAGTATCATAATCAGTGCTTACTGTTTCCGGGTTACAGTTAACCATTATTACTTCGTAACCATCTTCCTTGAGAGCAAAAGCACCATGAACACAGCAATAATCAAATTCAATACCCTGACCAATACGGTTAGGACCGCCACCCAAAATCATGATTTTCTTACCCGAGGTAGGAGGAGCTTCGTCCTCCTTTTCATAGGTAGAATAAAGATAAGGGGTATAGGCTTCAAATTCTGCGGCACAGGTATCTACCATCTTGAATACGGCATTAATTTTCAAGCGCTTACGTAAGTTGCGGATGGTAAGTTCATCAGCATCTAAGATATAAGCCAGCTGAAGGTCCGAAAACCCAAATTTTTTAGCCCGAAGTAATAAATCGGGAGGGAATTCCTGCTCCACTCTCTCCCCTATCGAAATTGAAGGATTAGAATCAACCGGTAAACTTTCACCTATCGCGTTTAAAGTGGTTGAAAGTTTTATGCGAGCTGCTTGCTGACGAATTTCTGCTTCTAAGTCGATGATTTCTTTTAAATTAAAAAGAAACCAACGATCAATCCCGGTTAACTCATAAATTTCCTCTATACTCATACCCGCCTGGAGGGCATATTTTAAGTAGAAAATTCGCTCCCAGTTAGGAACCGCTAATTTCTGCTTGATAGTTAACAAATCCGCTCGGGAGTTCTCCCATCTACCATTCCGAAACTCCCATTTCCCATCTTCCCCATCCGCCCCGTCCGACCCCAGACCATAGCGATCAATCTCTAAAGACCTTAGTCCTTTCTGTAATGCCTCCTTGAGGGTGCGACCAATAGCCATCACTTCTCCTACCGATTTCATCTGGGTGGTAAGAGTCTGATCCGCCTCGGGAAACTTTTCAAAGGTCCAACGAGGGATTTTTACTACCACATAATCGATAGTGGGTTCAAAAGAGGCGGGAGTGTAACGAGTTATATCGTTGGGTATTTCGTCCAGAGTATAGCCCACGGCCAGTTTAGCGGCAATTTTGGCAATGGGGAAACCAGTGGCCTTGGAGGCAAGAGCAGAACTGCGAGATACCCGAGGATTCATTTCGATGATCACCATCCGGCCACTTTCAGGCTCCACAGCAAATTGTATGTTAGAACCACCGGTATCCACACCGATTTCTCGCATTACCTTTATTGCTGCATCACGCATCTTCTGGTATTCTCGATCAGTGAGAGTCTGAGCGGGCGCTACCGTAATACTATCTCCGGTATGAATACCCATGGGATCAAAATTTTCGATAGAACAGATGATAACCACATTGTCTTTTAAATCCCGCATTACTTCCAGTTCGTACTCTTTCCAGCCAATAACTGATTCTTCCAGTAATACTTGCCCAATCTGACTGGATTCAATCCCCCGGGCTACCAGTTCTGCCAGATCTTTCCGGTTATAAGCAATTCCTCCACCGGTTCCTCCGAGAGTGAAAGCCGGACGGATAATTAAAGGAAAACCCAGTTTTTCTGCAATTTCATAAGCCTCTTCGACACTGTAAGCCGCTTCACTCCGGGGAAGATCGAGACCGATTTTGCCCATGGCCTCTTTAAAAAGAACTCGATCCTCCGCCTTCCGGATAGCTTCCTGTTTGGCTCCAATTAATTCTACTCCATAGCGATCTAACACTCCGCTTTCCGCCAAAAGAATGGAGACGTTGAGAGCAGTCTGCCCTCCCAGAGTGGGAAGTAAGGCCTGGGGTCTTTCTCTTTCAATAATTTTTGCTACTACCTCGGGAACAAGTGGTTCGATATAAGTGCGATCAGCAAATTCCGGGTCAGTCATGATAGTGGCAGGGTTGCTATTAACCAGAACAATTTCAAAACCTTCTTCTTTCAGCGCCTTACAGGCCTGGGTTCCGGAATAATCAAATTCACAAGCCTGGCTAATGATAATGGGCCCTGAACCAATAATTAATATCTTTTTTAGGTCGGTACGCTTAGGCAAATTACTGCCTACCCCCTATTTAAATCTCGGTTCCCATAATTTTAAACTTTGGCCATTTGCCGGTATTCTTTCATCATCTCAACAAAATGCTCAAAAAGATAGGCGGAATCGTGAGGTCCAGGAGAGGCTTCAGGATGATACTGAACAGAAAAAACAGGTAAATAGAGATGTCTCATCCCTTCCAGAGTCTGATCGTTAAGATTGAGATGAGTTATATCCACCTGTCCCCGAGGAAGAGAGTCGATATCCACCGCAAATCCATGATTCTGAACTGTAATTTCCACCTCCCGGGTCTTTAAATCCATTACCGGATGGTTCCCTCCATGATGACCAAATTTTAACTTGTAGGTTTTTCCTCCCAGAGCCAGCCCCAGAATCTGATGACCAAGACAGATACCAAAGACAGGGACTTTACCCAGCAGAACCCGGGCAGTTTCAATACCGTAGGTTACTGGCTCCGGATCTCCCGGACCATTGGAAAGAAGAACTCCATCGGGCTTCCTCTCTAAAATTTTTCCTGGGGAAGTGAAAGCAGGAACCACAGTCACTTCACATCCCACATCCACCAGCCTTCGCAGAATATTGTATTTTACGCCATAATCTACCACTATTACCCGAAAGGAGAGGGTGCCATCACTCAGATTCTTCTGATCTTCCCCGAGATAGGAGCCCTCCCTCCATCTATATTCATCGTGGCAGGTAACCTCCCTTGCCAGGTCTACTCCTATTACTCCGCGGGACTGCCGGGCTTTCTCTATCAGATGCTGAGAGTCGGTTACCATGGTAGAAATTACCCCTTTCCGGGAGCCGAAATCCCGCAGATGCCGAGTTAAAAAGCGGGTATCAATCCCTTCAATCCCCACAATTCCATGACGACGAAGAAAATCGCCCAGAGTTTCCTCACTCCGCCAGTTGCTGGGATAAGGACTATACTCCCGAACCACAAATCCTTCTACCTGGGGCTTAGCGGATTCATAGTCCTGAGAATTTATTCCGTAATTTCCCATCAGAGGATAGGTCATGGTGACAATCTGTCCACGGTAAGAAGGATCAGTGAGAATTTCCTGGTAACCCATCATACTGGTATTGAAAACCACTTCTCCGCAAGCTTCTCCCTCGGCTCCAAAAGCCTTTCCTTCTAATATCACTCCGTCTTCCAACGCCAAATAAGCTTTCAATTTTATCATCCTTCCTGTTGGGCGATTACTTTTCCTTCTACCACCACTAAGACCACTCCTCCCTTCAATCTCCAGCCCCGAAAAGGAGTATTACGGCCGCGGGATACAAATTTATCCGGATCTACTACCACTTCCTTTTGAAGATCAATCACGGTAAGATCGGCATCTCCTCCTTCTCCCAACCACCCTTTATGGGAATCGATCTTAAGTATTCGGGCGGGATTGATGGTAGTCTTAGCCAGTACTTCCATCAAACTGAGTATTCCCTTGTCCACCAGTTCCGTCAGAGAAAGAGCGATAGAAGTTTCCAGACCTACAAATCCAAAAGGGGCATCGGGAAATTCTACTGCCTTCTCCCAGGTAGCGTGGGGGGCATGGTCAGAAGCAATAACATCAATGGTCCCATCAGCCAGTCCCTCCTTAATGGCTATCAGATCATCTTCCGTTCGCAGAGGGGGATTCACTTTAAAGTTGGTATCGTATCCCCGCAAACTTTCTTCGGTCAGGCAGAAATAGTGGGGAGCGGTCTCGGCAGTCACCCGCACTCCTCTCCTTTTAGCCCGTCGGATAAGTTCCACCGCTCCCCGGGTGCTGACATGAGCGATATGCAACCATCCTCCGGTCATATCGGCTAAAAGAAGGTTCCGGGCTACCATAATATCCTCCGCCACCCAGGGAATACCCTTTAATCCTAAAACAGTAGAAACATAACCTTCATTCATCACTCCCTCCCGGGTCAAATTCCTGTCTTCACAATGACAAATTACCGGTAAGTCCCACATTCGGGCATACTCCAGCGCCCGGCGCATCAATTCGGAATTCATTACCGGATTCCCATCATCGGAAAGAGCAACTACTCCCGATTCACTGAGCTCCCCGATTTCCGATAATTCGGTCTCCGTCCCCTGTTTAATTATGGAACCGGCTATTAGAACGTTGACTACTCCCTCCTGCCGAGTCTGATTCTGAATGTATTTAACCACCGCGGCGTTATCTACCGGAGGACGGGTATTAGGCATACATACCACGGTAGTAAAACCACCCCGGGCTGCCGCTCGTGTGCCAGTGCCAATGGTCTCTTTGTATTCCTCACCCGGTTCCCGAAGATGAACGTGCATATCTATCAAGCCTGGAGTTACAATTTTCCCGCTGACATCTATTAATTTAGCATCCCGGGAGGAAATTTCGGGAGAAATTTTAACAATTTTACCATCCTGGATTAATATTTCTGCTATCTCATCTCTGCCACTAGCAGGATCGATTAACCTTCCCCCTTTAAGGATTAATCTCTCCACCTTAAACCTCACCCCTGTTGGGGATTAAAATTCTTCCCCACTTTTCCAGGCCGAGAAGTTCGAACTGATTTCTTCTCAAACTCCCGGGAAGTTAGCAAAAGATAAAGTACCGCCATTCTAACCGCTATTCCATTGGTTACCTGGTCGCAGATAACAGAATGGGGACCATCGGCTACCTCATCGGTAATTTCGATTCCCCGGTTCATAGGGCCGGGATGCATTACCAGCACATCATTTCTTGCCAGCCGCAGCCTTTCGGCATTGATGCCAAAAAGGTGAATGTACTCGCGGAGAGAAGGAAATAAACCTTTTTCCTGTCTCTCTAACTGAATACGAAGGACATTAATAACATCTACCCCTGCCAGTGCCTCCTCCAAACGATAATAAACTTTTACCCCCATCCTTTCAATCTGCATGGGAATCAGCGTGGGGGCTCCCACTATCCTCACTTCCGCTCCTAACTTGGTCAATCCCCAGATATCGGACCGGGCTACCCGGCTATGAGCAATATCTCCCACAATTGCCACTCTCAAACCAGTAATCCTCCCCTTTTGCTCTCGGATAGTAAATAAATCCAGTAGCCCCTGGGTAGGATGTTCATGCATTCCATCCCCGGCGTTTACCACTGAAGAGCGGAGAAGACCGGCCAGAAAGTGACTGACTCCCGAGGCAGAATGACGTATGATCACCAGATCAGTTCCCATCGCTTCCAGCGTCCGAGCAGTATCCAGTAAACTCTCCCCTTTAACCACACTGCTAGCCGTAGCAGTAATATTAACCAGATCAGCACTTAGACGTTTAGCCGCCAGTTCAAAGGAAGTCCGGGTGCGAGTACTAGGTTCGTAGAAGAGATTCACCACCGTTTTACCACGAAGAGTAGGAACTTTTTTAATCTGCCTTTCTCCAATTTCTTTGAATTTTGCTGCGGTGTCTAAAATAAGTAAAATTTCTTCCGCGGTGAGATATTCCAAGCCTAAAAGATCTTTACTCTTCAAAGCCATGAGAATTTCCTCCTTGGCCGAGTTCCTTCAACTGCAGGACATATTTACGGCGAATGGTTTCGAAAACTGCTCGATATTCCTCAGTTCGGTAATCAGGATAAGTCCATTCCCAGGGAAGAAATTTTTTACCTTGGTAATACAAAGTTATTTCTGCATAAATCCCTTTTCCTAGATATATACGCTGGCGATGATCTTTGGTGCTCGCCAGTATCAGCTTGGCAGCGGAAATATATCCGGGATCAAGGTTTATGCGCCGACTTTTCCCATCGGAGTATAAAAATTTTTTTTCTAATTGATTAGTAAAAATTTTTATTTCCGACAGATACTCGGGGGAAATTAACTCCTGAAAACTTATAAAAATTCGCTGCAAATTTCCTCCCATTTCTGATTGATAGTAATCAGTATGAACGAAAGAAAAAACTGGGCTATGATAATCTACCGTACCCAGTTTCCGACTCAATTCCTTTTCCGCTTCGGCAAACAATTCCCGAAACGCAGAAATCATGCCTACCACTAATTTTACAGGAGATGGACCTTTTATTTCGCCCATAAAAATCCTTTTAAGATTTAATTTTTACTTTTGGCAACGACGACAGAAATTAGTTATTCGCTGATTCGCTCGAACTTCGGAGACTCTTCCTCCACAAACAGGGCAGAGTAATCCTCCTCTACCATGAATTTTCAAAAAATCACGGATTTCCTGGTGAATGTTCTCTTTCATCCGGAAAGATAATTCGGTGATAGCCTCTTTTAATACTTGAGAAATGCTTTGGTATAGTCTTTGGAGTTCTTCTTCACTTAAGCTGAATCGACGCCGAAAAGGATAAATTCTGGCCACAAAAAGAATTTCATCGGCGTAAGCATTACCAATTCCAGCGATAAAGCTCTGATTGATGAGAACACTTTTTATTTCTCCGGGATAGCGTCGAATTCGCTTTTTAAATTGCTCCCAATCCAAGTTCACATCCAGTGCTTC